>CAJHVR010000623.1_pt1 | contig 10444 bp, 10 predicted proteins | sample 9196871 | NCBI WGS metagenome assembly CAJHVR01 (sample SAMEA7706165, study PRJEB36976) | symbiont metagenome | biome: Marine hydrothermal vent biome [ENVO:01000030]; feature: Bathymodiolus gill tissue material [ENVO:01001393]; material: Bathymodiolus-dominated oceanic mussel reef... | reverse complement strand
AAAGCCATTTAAGCCATTTTACTAGTAGTAGTTTGGGTCAGGACATAACTGCTTATAACAGGTTTGTGTGAATGTTACTTTTATGAGTATCTAAAGTATGGGAATTATATACCTAAATCCGCAAATATCATTAAACCTGTTCCTCTAATCGCCACTTTTGTTTTTTTCAACCTTTGTAGGCTTCTTGTTTTTATATTTAACCTTTTCTTTTGACTTAGATAGTAGCACCTCTTTTAAGGCTTTTTCTATTTGTTTTAGGGTTGTCATAGTGATTTTGAATAAGGTAGTGATTTAATGTAGTCTTCCATAAATTGCCAGTCTGGCTGGTTGTTTTTTGTTGGTAGTTTAACTCTTAGACTTTGTGAGTCTCCTAATCTAATCTGCCTACCATAAGACCATTTTGTGTTTTCTTGATTTATTATTGTTACTAAAAATAACCCTACAAATTTATTTATATTAAAGTTTGGATTTAAAATAGTAACATCTGTGCTTGCGACAAAATCGGTTGATTGATAATAAGTCGTTGCACCTATTTTTCCAATAGTTAGACGATTTTTACTAAAAACAGGCTCTAAATTTGTCCACGACATAATACCGTTATCTGTATCACTTGCTGAGACTAGCGGAACATCTCCATCAACAAATGTATCTTTAGGATAATACTTTCCAGCGTACATATCGAAAAAATCTATCAAATCAAAAAATATCCAATTACCCACATCAAGTGCCACAATGTCTCTCTCTTTCTCGTGGAATATGCCGTTATTGTTTAATATTTCCATCATAGAGATAGCATCTAGTTTTTTATCCAAAATGCTTAGCGTTGTTTTTATGTTAAAAACAACACGCTCTTTTATGTCTTTTATGAACGCCTGGTTATTTAAGTTGGAATAATCTGTTTCTTGGTGTGCTTGAAGTATCCATTTATCACCACTGTGTATTCGTTTGTAAACTAAATTCACATTGTCATTATATTGAGTGGGAGTGTTTAATTTTTCTTTTAAATCATTCCTTGCGGCATTCCAATTATTATAAATATCTGTTCTACCTTTATTTTTTGACAATACAAAGCCATCGTCTTTTAAATCATAAAAAATAACTGCTTTGTTGTTATGTGGTAAATGAGTTTCAAATATGCCAATCGCCGTATGAGTTGAGGCATTAGGCTGGAATAACTCTTTAGGCATATTTATAATGGCTGTTAAGGTGTGTTTTGTTAATATCCTATTTCTAACAATATCATCTTTAAAAAATACTGATTGAGGGGCAATAATAACGCCATAACGACTAACGCTGTCTAGCATTTTTTCCAAAAATTGAATTTCTTTTTTGGTGGGGTTTTTACTACTATCCAAACCTCCATAAGGGGGATTCATAAAACCGATTGTTGGTTTTTCAGTTTCCAAAATTGAGACAGCCTCATTGCTAAAAAAGTCAATATTGTGTATCTTTGATTTACCATCTCCCCTAAAAATCATATTTGAAATCGCAAGCGAATACATAGTGTTGCTTTTTTCAAAACCTAACAATTGATTTTGTTTGATGTTATTTATTCTGCTTGTTTTATCGGCAACATCTGAGCCTGAAATAATATTAATTAAAGCATCCATTCCACTAATTAAAAACGCCCCTGTGCCACAACAAGCATCAAAAATCTTATCATTGGCTTTGATTGGTATCAACTGAGTAAATAATGTCGTAATATGGTTGGGTGTTAAGACAATACCTTTCTTAACATTGGCAATACCAGCGTATCTTAAAAACTCTTCATAAAATTTGCCAATAATGTCGTAACTGGTTTTTTTATTAAACAATGGAATAACATTATTTTCTAACTCTTCTAAAATTTCACTAAGAATATCGCTATTATTTAGGTCATTATCTGTCTTTATAAAAGATAATTCATTATTTAAAACATTTATCTTGTCTTGGCTAATTCCCTCTGCGATTAAGATACTATTTATTGTGGTAGGTATGTTGTTGATAATAGTACTTGTTTGATAATTCTGATAATTGCTTTTAAAATCATTTCTAACATTATCTTTCTCATATAAGCAAACCATCAAGGCACTCAATAAAACAGGGCGTTTTTGTGAGTCTATATTTCTAAGCATTCTGTTTATTTCCCCAGAACTTTTAGAAATGTTGTTAACAATCAACTCTAAATCTAAATTTTCAAAAAGTGAAATATAATCGCCTTCATTCTGGAACTCTTTAATTGAAATATCTTTTACCTTATCACCTTGGATGATAAAAGTATCAATTAAATGATTATGCTCATCAGCAATATTGCCACTAAAGGCAATACCAATAATTCTAAAATCTGCTAGATATTTTTGAGTTGGTTGGCTTTTTGTTCTTAATTTATCTTGTAAAAAGAATTTTAGATAATGCTTAATACCAGCAGTTGCGTTGTTTTTTATATTATTACCACTATGGTCTTTAATTTGGTCTTTATTCTCTATAAGGATAAGTATTTTTTTATTTTCATTAAAATAAATTAAATCAGGTTCGCCACGATTATTACCCGTATTTGATTTTGTTGCTGTGCTTAAAACTTCTACAATATGAGTATTTATTATTTTTTTAGTTTTCCAATTTTCTGCGAAAACTTTATCATTAGTCAGGTAGTTAAATAAATCAATATCCGTTTGTGCTTCATTTTTTGCCATAATCTACGCCGTCAATTCCTTGTAACTAATTCTATTATTACCAATACCCTTGAATAACGATACCATTCTATCCTTGGTATCAATTTGGCAATTACCCTCGTTTAATCTAAATACAAATTCATCTACATAACGGTTTAAATGTTTGGGAATTATATACCTAAATCCGCAAACCACATTAAACCCTTTCATCTAATCGCCACTTTTGGTTTTTCTCAGTCTTTGTAGGCTTCTTGTTTTCGTATTTAGCCTTGGTTTTTGGTTTGGATAGCAAGACTTCTTTTAAAGCTTTTTCTATTTGTTTTAGGGTTGTCATAATTCTATTACTACATTTTGTATTTTTAAAAGTTCATTACTGATTGCCTGCTTTATGCTTTCTATTTTTTTGTATTTTCCTGCTATTTGTTTTTGTTTTATCAAATTAAAACTCCCATCTTTATTAACTGGTATTTTTATCTGAATGCTATAACTTTCAATTTTATTAAAATATAATTTTGTTTGATAGTTTGCACCAGTTTTTAATATTTCTCTTTCCAGTTGTATTTTTAAATAATCCAAGTCAATACAAGATATGCGGGGGGTAATTGAAGCAACCACATCTATAAAACTAAATTCTTTATCATCTCTAATAAAACAATATCCAACACTACCATCAAGATTAAAAAGAACTGATTTTTTTGTGCAATAAATAAGATTTTCTTTAATTAAAAAGTCTTTGTCTATACAGCCCATTACTTTGTCTTTACTTTTAGATGATGAATACACAGGGACATCCCCTTTATTAGCGTTAATTGTTGCCTTTGTTATTCTTTTTCCTCTAGTCAATTTAAAATAAACATCGTCCAAAATTGATACAGATTCATAACTCACACTTTCGTCTTGTGCGTTGATAGAATGTATCTCTTCCTTAAACCCTAATAAAGAGTCAGATACATCATTCATTAAAAATGAAAAATCATTTACGCTAACAAATAAATTATCTTCTAAAATGTTTAATTTTGTTTTTTCTTGACAGCTCCAGTTGTTTTCAATTACCCAACTACTAGGATTATCAAAAAGATTAGCATTTAATACTTTACATCTTTTATCGCTTGGCTTGTAGTGTTCCTTTGAACCTTTAAATTGATTAAATTGATTAACCGCATCACTTAAATCATCTTGTTCAATGTCAAAACGATAACTATCTCTACTTTCGCCAATTTCACTTACCAAGTAAGTAAACACTGGCTCTGTTTGAGTTTGCTCTAAGTTTTGTTTTTTGGTAATTGCTAAAATATAAGTTTTTTTAGGCGTTGAAAAAAATGTTTTTTTAGGTAAAGATATAATTGCATCTATAAGGCACTCATCTTTAATAAATATCCTTAACTTTTCGTCGCTTTTACGGTTAAACAAACCATCAGGAACAACCACAAAAGCCTTGCCATTGGGCTTTAATGCTCTGACAATCCACTCCATAAACAAACCCTCAACGCCCATACCATTTACTTTGTAATACTCTTCTAATTCCTTATTTTTTGATATTTCTTCTTTTAGATTGCTGCTACCACTAGTTACATAGGGAGGATTGGTTAAAATTAAATCATACTCATTTTTTGTTGGATCGCTAAGTGTTCCTAAAATAGAATTAGTTTTTAGATTAAAGGTGTCATTAAATACAGCGGAAAATTCTTTAGTTAGATGTGGATTTTCTTTGATTAAGTCAGAAAAATAAATCAACATATTAGCTTTAGCCAATATAATGGTTTTTTGCTCATCCTTATCAAAACCCTTATCAAAACCTCTGATGGTTATTTTAGGAATAACCTTTGTATCGGTAATCTCATAAAAATCACTTAACTTGCTTTTAATTGGCTCTAGCAAAAATTTACCTACCCCGCACGCAGGGTCGCAAATAACCACACCTTCTTTAATCTCGCTATTTGCCATTTTTTCAATACTTCTAATGACTTTGAGTGGTGTAAAAAATTGCCCCCAATTTTTCTTACTAATGCTTTCTTTTAAAAAACTCTCAAATAATTGCGATTTAAAATCATAATTGATATTTTCCAGTTTTCCATAGTCTTTAAATTTATTTAACACCTTTTTAAATACTGTGCTGTATCCAGCAACTGATTTTTGGTCTTTACTCACAAAAATAGTGCCGTTAATAATTGTTGTATTGTCTATTGGATTATAAGGGAACAGTTCTTTAATTTTTTTTCTTATAGTATCTGCATAATATTGTAACACTTCATCAGCAGTATTGTCTTCTTCATACATTTGCATTAAGAAATCAAAACCGTTAGTTGTTTTTAAAATCTTTAAATCACTTAAATACTTAAATATAAACAACTCAACAAAAGTATATAAACAGTTTTCAGGAGTAGCCCCTGACACACTCCAAATATCTTGCCAAATTTGTTTAGCCAAATCGGTTGGGTTGATAAGTTTTTTGGGGATAATTTGGTTATTTTTTTCATCAATAGAAGCAGTAATTTTTTCTATCAACTTAATTAAGTTTTTATCTGTCGTTACATTGGCAGGACTCCAATTTAGAGATACAGGATTACCCTGTTCGTCTATAATTCTTTCGCCAGTAAATGCGTTTATCCAAATAGTTTGCTGGGTGTCGGTTGCAATAACAATAGGGCATTTTATTTTTTTAGCGACTTCTATTTCTTGTTCTATCGCTTTTTTTTGTTTTTTTTCTGTATTAAACTCTTTAGGGGTTTTGTTTTCAATGATTGCTATCGCATTTTTATTATGAACAATAATTCCATCAACTTTTTTTCGTTCGACTTTAACTCCATAATCATAATTATGGATAATTTTGTATTCTTTTAATTGCTTAATTGAGGTTGCACCAATATTATAAAAATCCCATTTGCCAATTTTTTCAGGTTTTTTATCTAAGCCCCTTTGTAGTATCTCTTCGCTCATAACCTACCCCGTCAATTCCTTATAACTAATCCTATTATTGCCAATCCCTTTAAATAGCGATACCATTCTATCCTTGGTATCAATTTGGCAGTTACCCTCGTTTAATCTAAATACAAACTCATCTACATAGCGGTGCAAATGTTTGGTGCTGATATTATGGAATGTGCCGTTATACCCTCTTTTCAACACCGCCCAAACACTCTCAATGCCGTTGGTGTGTGCCATGCCATTCACATACTCTTTGGCACTATGATTAACGGTTTTGTGGCTAAAGCCTTGCAAACCTAAATACCCTCTAAAGTCATCAGTAATAACAGTGCTTTTTGCTTGAATATTGTTATGTATGTTACCTTGTAAAGTTGATTTATTCGTGCGATTGACAACCATCGCCTTAACTTTACCGCCCCTTTCTTTCATGCCAAATACGGCAGTTTTACCAACCGCACCACGACCAGCGTTTAACTTCTTATTGGCGTGTTTATTCTTTTCCTTGCCACCGATATAAGTCTCATCAACTTCAACAATATTAGACAGTTTAAACGAACCTTTATCTGCTGGCGAATTCAAGCAAGCTAACCCCTAAAAAATAAAATTCAAATAGACGAGTTGAGGGGCTTGGTTGCCTGTTGGTTTTCACCTAATGGGTGAAACTGTTTTTTGGTTGAAATCATTATGCCAGTTGGGGTTTGTGTATTTCTTTGGTTTCTATTTTTGGTATTTTTGGATTGGGGTTATTCATTAATTTTATGCTATAATTTACTGCTTAAAATGATTTTTATAATAAGGAGTAATACATGAGTAACGGAACATTTGAACTATACATAGGAAATGACAAGCAATACTGGTTTAGATTAAAAGCTGGTAATAGTGAAATAATTGGAAAGTCAGAAGGATATTCAGCCAAACAATCTGCACAACATGGCATAGAATCTGTTCGTCAAAACTCACAAGATGATGACAACTTTAGTATCTTTAAAGGTGTTAATGATCAGTATTATTTCCATTTAAAAGCCAAAAATGGAGAAGTTATCCTGAGTTCTTCTGAAGGTTATGTTTCTGAGCAAGGGGTTAAAATTGGCATTGATTCTGTAAGGCGTAATGCCCCAGACGCACAAGTGAAAGACCTGACTTGAATAAAAACTAAACCAAAGGACAATATTTTAAAAACCTCACAATTTGTCTGTGGTGTTTTTTAGTATGGCTATTTACCGAGTTTGAAACCCCTACATTGTCCACTCTTTATCTTGCAAGCAATAAAAAACCCAGACAAATGCCTGGGTTTTTTATTGGGTTTAAAAACTAAACCATCTTTCTATCGCTTTATTAGTGCTCTGGCTAATTCCATCTCAATACTTTGTTCTTCGGTATTAAGTGAATCCAGTCCGTTATCAGGAATATCTCCTGATGTTGACTGACTAACAGCAATTTTCTTACCCATCAGACGCATACAAGTTGTCTGCGCCGTATCTTCATAGCCAAGGAACACGACTTTAACATCTAATGTTTGTCCAATTCTCCACGACCTGCGAGACGCTTGTTGCACGGTATAAACATTGTAGGCAGTTTGCATAAAGATAATGGTTGGAAAGTCTAATAAATCCAATCCTGTTTTAACCAACTCAGGATTACAAACCATGATATCAATATCACGATCTACTTGATCTATTATCCAGTCTTCCCTCTTATCGGTGCTAACGGTCGAGCGTAAAACAGCTGTTTTTAAATTTTCATTTTCAAACAATCGTTTTAAGCGTGATGCCGTATCTCTTTTGCCTGTGTATGTTGTATAAACCAATACACGGCGACCCGCCGCTTTTTCTGCCTTGATATATTCAATAACTTTTTGCTCTTTTGGTGCTAAAGTTAAATCATCAAATATTGCTTGTTCAAAGCAAAGCGTGTCTCTTGTCCTTGGGTGCACAACCATCTCAGCATTAAAGCCTGTGTCTGGCCATCTTAGTAAAACATTCATGACAACGCCTAACAGGCTGTTATCGCCTTTTGCTAAACACTCACGCATTTTACTGCCCAAATTTTCAGACATTTCTTTATAGATCTGCCCTTGTTTTTGCGTCATTGGCACATTAATAATTTCCTCTGTATAAGCAGGTAATATATTTTGCCCAATATCTTTAAGCTTTAAAAAGGCTGTTATTGGCAATACATGATCGACAATACCTTGAGGTCCAAAACCAGGTGCTTTTGAAGTATGAACTGTTATTTTCTTACCTCGTGCTGTCTTATGAGAATTGCCTTCGCTGTGCTTAAAAACATCTTTTAAAACACCGTGTTCACGCATAAACGCCATTGAAGCGGCACTCATTGATGATTCGGCACTAAAACCGCATTCAATCATCTTGCTAGGATTAATACGCCAGAGTAAATAAAACAAATCGCTGGCATAACCACCCATCAGTGTGCCTGTTAGTAACAAAGTTTTCTTAACCTTTGATGCTAGTACACCCATCGCTTGACCTTGTGCGGAATCGCTATTTTTATATTCATGTCCTTCATCAACAATCAACATATCAAAGAAATTATTAGGCAAATATCGCTTAATAAATTCTGTAGGTTGATAACCGCCCTGCCCAAAGCCAAATTCTGTTTTAGCCAAGGCTCGTTCCATCCTAACCGACTGACGATCCGAAAACACCAAATCGCCATTCTCATCCATCAAATTAACGAACTGATAAATGTTATCAGCAAGCATTCCTTTGATAAGTTTCTCACCGAATTGATCAAGTAATTTATCAGCAGTCTTTTTACCAATGGTAGGTATCTGGCACAGTGCTTTATTTAAAACCTCTTTTTGAGACATAGATTTTTTATTTGCTCTTTGTAATGTCCATAATGGACTGCCACAGTGCTTACACTCGGATCTTTTATCATTGCTAGTCGCAATAATAATTTCACCTTCTTTGTCATACTGTGGTTTGCTGCATACCGAACAAGTTGCAGCGCGAACAAAACTTGTTAGTTTTTGCAATGCCTCATCATCTTTTTCGCTAAATATTGGCACTAGAGTTTTTCTTGTTGCAACAGACCAATTAAAACCCATACGCATCCTCACCCTGCCAATAATGTAAAAACAAGGCGTAGTAGATGATTTTTTATAATCACCAGCCTTAATCTCTAAGCGCAGCTTAATCAACTTAGCCAAACTATCAGGACCGTTAAGGGTTACAACTTTAGCATCAGGAATAGTGTTTAATATTTCTCTGCGCCACTTGTAAACCAAGTGAGGAGGAGAAACAATTAAATTTTTATTCATGTTTTCACCAGCAGCTACTGCCGCTAGTGAAATTGCCATCATTGTTTTACCAGTGCCCATTTCAGCATTAATAACGCCAGCAGGCTGAGCATGTGTAAAGAATAGCGATGCAATACTTGCAACTATATCTCTTTGTGCAGCAAACGGCTGGCGCTTAAGTTTATCCATTACCTTATCCCATTTATCTGGATAAGTGCCATCGAATAATGGCGGTGCTTGTTCTGCTACTCGATCTAACAGACCTTCGCCAAAATCATTGACAAATTGCGTTAAAGACAATTCTGATTTCACTTCTTCTGCGACATCTTTCACTTTCATATTGACATTACAGCGTTCATTTAAATTACGCTGAATACGACCCAATGTCGCTGACTCAAAATGGAAGTCAAGATCAATATTAAGTCCTTTTAACTCCTCAATACTAATATATCCTAACTCTGCCATCTCTAAATCATCATTTAAAACTGCATACCCAAATGCTAATCGTTGATTTTCATCTGAGGCCTTCTTAGTAATAAACCAATCTGATCCTCCTTGAAAATAATGCAGATAAGCGATTGTGTCTTCGTCTTTACCTTCATCTTTATCCTTTTCAGTTGGATCGTAAACCTCAGGCATTGTTGAAATGGCTTTAAATAGCCTATTCACCACATCCTTAAACTCATACTCTGATCCATCAATATCACTACTAATGACAGAGTATTGTTGCTTGGGTAAAAAAGGTTTAATTTTTTTAAGTTTTTGCTGCGTTGTTTTTTCTTTTTCTAATAGCATAATTGCTCTCCTTCTTCTTATTATAAAAAAAAGGCACACCTCCCCCACGGGGTTAGTGTACCCCGTGGGTTCTGCTCAGTTAATTTAACTAAGCAATTATAAATTATGAAAAATAAACGCTTTTTTCATAAATTTTTCTACTAAATCCTCCTAACTCAAAAACACAGTTTGCACTTTGTGAATTAGTTCATTATGTAAATACTGATTAATGATTTCCAATTCATGCAATATTTCTAAAGATCCTTGAGATTGAGCATCAATTTCAATCATCTCAACTCCATTTTCATCAGTCCATTTAGTGCAATCAATATCCAATGCATCGAGTTTGCTTTTTAAATGACTGTATTTATCCCAATCCATGCTTAAATAGGCTATTTGATAAGTCTCCATACCACACCTCCTATATTCTTGGCAGAACTGATAAATCTTTATGATTGGTAAACAATGCGCCAGCATCATTCCCCTCATCGTCCATTGAGGCAATAATGACTACTCCGTTAGTAAATTCAATAACTGGGGCGCTTCCCATCCAACCATACTCGCTTACTTCTTTTTCACTCATCCATCTAACTTGTTGAACAACTAAACCTTTTAAAATTGTATTTGCCTTTCTTGAGCATACTTTTTTATAAGCTTCTTCTGTGTTTTCATTTTTCATACATTTCTCCTTTAAAAAGAAGATGTATCAATCCCCAAAGGGAAAGGACACATCCCCTTTGGGTTAAACAAACTCAGCTCATCGCTGCCACTTTCTTGCATAATTGCAAGGTTTGTACAAGTGGTTAAGGTGACAGCGTTAGTGCTGTGGTCT
>CAJHVR010000487.1_pt1 | contig 10746 bp, 4 predicted proteins | sample 9196871 | NCBI WGS metagenome assembly CAJHVR01 (sample SAMEA7706165, study PRJEB36976) | symbiont metagenome | biome: Marine hydrothermal vent biome [ENVO:01000030]; feature: Bathymodiolus gill tissue material [ENVO:01001393]; material: Bathymodiolus-dominated oceanic mussel reef... | reverse complement strand
CTTTGTAATTACTATTACCAGCAATTGTGGTTAAGTGCTTATTGGTTATTTTGTCTAAATCAATAAGTTTGGTGAATTTACGATAGAGGTGGTTGGTTGAAACTAAGTCTTCTAGGTTGATGATTTCTGTCTGAATGGTCATTATTTTTTTAAGTTGTTGATATTAATAGTATTTTACTATAAATATGGTGTTTTTTGGTTGTTTTGCGGGTTTTTATTTTCAACAGCCCCCCTTAAATGCTTTTATAGTAGAATTTTTATAGGTTTATTTTGTTAAAAATTATTGGTTTTTTTGTGATTTTGGCTTTGATGTGCAAAATTTGATGTATTATTATCAGGGACTAGGACTAGGCATCTACAAAACAACAACGGAAAGTGAATCATGACTACTACAAGAACAATAGCATTTGTACCAACCATAACGATTACAGGCAGTGGCGGTATGGGCAGTGGCGCTAACAAAATTACATTTAATTTTAATAAAGCCATTCAAGACGGGTCGTTTACCGTGGATGATATTGGTATTGTCAATGGTACTATTAATTCAGGTTCATTTACCAAAGTAAGTGCAACTCAATATACCATTATGGTAACCCCAAGCCTAGGTGGAAAGCATTCTAATGTTGCCATTACGGTTGAAACAAGCACTTTGACGGGTACAGCAAACACTCTGACAGATATTTCTGATAATGGTAACACTCATACTGCCACCATTAAAAATACAACCCGAATTAGCTATTTAAAAAATCTGGTTGATATTGACGGTAAAAACTCTGATGTTGATTTAACCCATTGGGATGTGTCTCATGCAAGTAATGCAAACAGAGCATTTTCTAATGCAACTGCCTTTAATCAAGATATTGGTAGTTGGGATGTTAGCAAGGTGACTGATATGTCTAGGATGTTTTATAACGCACACGCCTTTAATCAAGATATTGGCAGTTGGAATGTTGGTAAGGTGAGCACTATGTCTTATATGTTTTACAATGCGCGCGCTTTTAACCAAGACATTGGCAGTTGGGATATTTCGAGTTTAACAAATGCAGCAGGTATGTTTAAAGGCACTGCAATGACTGTAGACAATATGGATAACACCTTGCGTGGCTGGGCAAAGCTTGATACCGCCGCAGGAGAAACTACTGTTCAGCGCCATATTACTTGGGATATTGCAAACTACACCGATGCCACTGCCAGACAATATTTAATAGACATCCATCGCTGGATTATTAATGACGACGTTTTTGATGGCAGCAAAACGATAAAGGGCAAGCATGGCGCTGACACACTTCACACAACTGCCACAAAAACTACACTACACGGCTTAGGTGGTAACGATACGCTGACTGGTGGTGCCACAAATGACACCTTGATCGGTGGTACAGGTAATGATACTTTAACCGGTGCAGGTGGTAGAGATATCTTTGATTATGGTTTTGAAAACGCAGGCAATGATACTATTACTGACTTCACGCTAGGCAATACAAAGACAAACACTAACGCAGACATTATTGACCTTAGTGACTTATTGGCAGGATATAGCGCTACTTCTAATTTGAGTGATTTTGTCACAGCTGTTACGAATGGCGCTCACACTAAACTGATTATTGACTATGATGGTACTGGCGTATCTAGTAACTCAGTAACCATTATTTTAAAAAATGTTGCTTATACTACCGATTTGTTAACTAATTTGATTGCTAATGGCAACTTAGTACTTGAGGCTATTAAACCAACCCTAATAATTACAGACAGTGGTGGTACAAATACTGCTGCCAATACAATCACATTTAATTTTAGTGCAGCCATTAAAGATGGGTCGTTTACCGTGGATGATATTGGCATTACAAATGGCACTATCAATTCAGGCTCATTTACTAAAGTAAGTGAGACTCAATACACCGTTATGGTAACCCCAAGCCTAGGTGGAAAGCATTCTAATGTTGCTATTACGGTTGCAGCAAACAGCTTTACAGATGTTGCTGGTAATACTAATACTACTATCGCTAAAAATACAACCAAAATTAGCAACTTAAAAGAGTTGATTGATATTAAGACTGATTTAACCCATTGGGATGTGTCTCATGTAAGTGATGCACACAAAGCATTTTATAGTGCAACTACCTTTAATCAAGACATTGGTAGTTGGGATGTTAGCAAGGTAACTGATATATCTTATATGTTTTATAACGCAATCATCTTTAACCAAGACATTGGCAATTGGGGTGTTGGTAAGGTGAACGACATATCTGGAATGTTTTATAGAGCAACTGCCTTTAACCAAGATATTGGCAGTTGGGATGTTAGTAAAGTGACTAATGCACATGGAATGTTTTGGGACGCCAATGTCTTTAACCAAGATATTGGTAGTTGGGATGTTAGCAAAGTGACGAATATGCAAGCGATGTTTCATAGTGCAAGTGCCTTTAACCAAGATATTGGCAGTTGGGATATTTCGAGTTTAAAAAATGCAACGGGTATGTTTAATGGCAGTGCAATGACTCTAAATAATATGGATAGCACTTTGCGTGGCTGGGCAAAGCTTGATACCGCTGCTGGTGAGAGCACTATCCAGAGTAATGTTGCTTGGAGTATCGCAAACTACACCGATGCCACCGCCAGACAATATTTAATAGACACCTATCACTGGACTATTAATGCTGGCAATTTTGATGGCAGCAAGACGATACAGGGCAATAATAACGCTAACACACTTAACACAACTGCCACAAAAACTACACTACACGGCTTAGGTGGTAACGATACACTGACTGGTAGCGCCAAAAATGATATCTTGATCGGTGGTGCAGGCGATGATACTTTAACCGGTGCAGGTGGTAGAGATATTTTTGATTACGGTTTTAAAAACGCAGATAATGATACCATTACTGACTTCACACTAGGCAATACAGCAACAAGATCTAACGCAGACATCATTAACCTTAGCGACTTATTGATAGGGTATAGCGCTACTTCTCATTTGAGTGATTTTGTCACAGCTGCTGCTGATGGTGCTCACACTAAGCTGACTATTAACCATGACGGTACTAACTCTGGTAACTCAGTAACCATTATTTTAAAAAATATTGCTTATACTGCCAATTTGTTAACTAATATGATTGCTAATGGTAACTTGGTGCTTGAGAGCACTGGACCAACCTTGATGATTCTAGGCAGTGGTGGTGCAGATACTACTGCCAATACAATCATGTTTAGGTTTAGTGAAGCCATTAGAGGCGGGTCGTTTACCATGGATGATATTAGCATTACAAATGGCACTATACATCCACGTTCATTTACCCAAGTAAGTGCAACTGAATATATCATTATAGTAACCCCGAACCTAGGTGGAAAGCATTCTAATGTTGGTATTACGGTTGCAGCAAACAGCTTTACAGATATTGCTGGCAATGCTAATACTGCCATCACTAAAAATACAACCAAAATTAGCAGTTTAAAAGAGTCTGTTGATATTGATGGTAAAGGCTCTGATGTTGATTTAACCCATTGGAATGTGTCTCATGTAACTGATGCACGCAAAGTATTTTTTAATGCAACTGCCTTTAATCAAGACATTGGCAGTTGGGATGTTAGTCAGGTGACTAATATGAGTCATATGTTTCTTAGTGCAACAGCCTTTAACCAAAACATTGGTGACTGGGATGTTAGTAAGGTGACGGATATGTCTTATATGCTTCATGCCGCAACCGTCTTTAATCAAAACATTGGTGGTTGGGATGTTAGTAAGGTGACGGATATGTCTTATATGCTTTCTAGCGCCAGTGCCTTTAACCAAGATATTGGTAATTGGGATGTTAGCAAGGTGACGACGATGGTATGGATGTTTTGGGATGCCAAAGCTTTTAACCAAGACATTGGCAATTGGGATATTTCGAGTTTAACAAATGCAATACATATGTTTAAAGACACTTCCATGACTCTAAATAATATGGACAGTACTTTGCGTGGCTGGGCAAAGCTTGATACCACTGCTGGTGAGAGTGCTATCCAAAATAATGTTGGCTGGAGTATCGCAAACTACACCGATGCCACCGCCAGACAATATTTAATAGACACCTATCATTGGACTATTAGTGGCGGCAGTTTTGATGGTAGCAAGACGATACAGGGCAATAATCACGCTAACACACTTAACACAACTGCCAAACAAACCACATTACACGGCTTAGGTGGTAACGACACACTGACTGGTGGCACTACAGATGACATTTTAGTTGGCGGTGCGGGCAATGACACTTTAACCGGTGCAGGTGGTAGAGATATCTTTGATTACGGTTTTAAAAACGCAGGCAATGACACTATTACTGACTTCACGCTAGGCAATACAAGTATAAACACGAACGCAGACATCATTAACCTTAGCGACTTATTGACAGGATATGATTCCAATTCTAATCTAAGTGATTTTATAACAGTTGTTGACGAAGGTGCTAACACTAAACTAATTATTGACCATGATGGCACTGGAGCACTTAATAACCTAGTAACCATTACTTTAAAAAATGTTGCCTATAGAACTGATTTGTTGACTGGTTTGATTGCTAATGGCAACTTAGTGCTTGATACGAGTCCAACCCTGACAATCATAGGTAGTGGTGGCAAAAATACTGCTGCCAATACAATCGCATTTAATTTTAGTAAAGCCATTAAAGATGGGTCGTTTACCGTGGATGATATTGGTATTGCCAATGGCACAATTCATTCAGATTCATTTACTAAAGTAAGTGAGACTCAATACACGGTTATAGTAACGCCAAGCTTAGGTGGAAAGCATTCTAATGTTGCTATTACGGTTGCAGCAAACGCCTTTACAGATGTTGCTGGCAATGCTAATGTTGCCATCACTAAAAACATAACCCAAATTAACACTTTAAAAGATCTGGTTGATATTGATGGTAAAGGCTCTGATGTGGATTTAACCCATTGGGATATGTCTCATGTAAGTAATGCAAACAAAGCATTTGTTAATGCACTTAAGTTTGCCCAAGAGATTGGCAGTTGGGATGTTAGTAATGTGACTGATATGTCTTCTATGTTTAAAGGTGCAATCTCCTTTGACCAAGACATTGGCAGTTGGGATGTTGGTGAGGTGACGGATATGTCTTCTATGTTTTATCTCGAAACCGACTTTAACCAAGACATTAACAGTTGGAATGTTAGTAAGGTGACTGATATGCATGGGATGTTTTATCATGCAGACAACTTTAACCAAGACATTGGCAGTTGGAATGTTAGTAAGGTGACTGATATGCATGGAATGTTTTGGAACGCTGATGACTTTAACCAAGATATTAGCGGTTGGGATGTTAGCAAAGTGACTAATATGCAAGCGATGTTTTATCACGCACATGACTTTAACCAAGATATTGGCAGTTGGGATATTTCAAGTTTAACAGATGCATCGGGTATGTTTGCAGCCAATTCAATGACTATAGATAATATGAATAGCGCCTTGCGTGGCTGGGCAAAGCTTGATACTGCCGCAGGAGAGACCGCCATTCAGAGCAATGTTAATTGGGGTATCGTAAACTACACCGATGCCACTGCCAGACAATATTTAATAGACACCTATCACTGGAGTGTTGCTGGTAACGGTTACGGCAGTTTTTATGGCGAAAGGACGAAACAGGGCAATAATAACGCTAACACACTTAACACAACTGCCAAACAAACCACACTACACGGCTTAGGTGGTAACGACACACTGACCGGTGGCACCACAGATGACATTTTAGTTGGCGGTGCAGGCAATGACACCCTAACCGGTGCAGGTGGTAGAGACATCTTTGATTATGGTTTTGAAAACGCAGGCAATGATACCATTACTGACTTTACACTAGGCAATACAACAACAAACACTAACGCAGACATCATTAACCTTAGCGACTTATTGATAGGGTATAGCGCTACTTCTAATTTGAGTGATTTTGTCACAGCTGCTGCTGATGGCGCTCACACTAAACTGACTATTAACCATGACGGTACTGGCGTATCTGGTAGCTCGGTAACCATTATTTTAAAAAATGTTGCTTATACTGCCAATTTGTTAACCAATATGATTGCTAATGGTAACTTGGTGCTTGAGAGCACTGGACCAACTCTGGCGATTACAGGCAGTGGTGGTATATATATTGACAAAAATACAATCAGTGGTAGTCCCTATATTAACAGCAATGCAATCACATTTAATTTTAGTGAATCCATTAGAGATGGGTCATTTACCATAGATGATATTGGTATTGTAAATGGCACGATTGATTCAGGCTCATTTACTAAAGTAAGTGAGACTCAATACACCATTAGGGTAACGCCAAGCCTGGGTGGAGAACATTCTAATGTTGCTATTACGGTTGCAGCAAACACCTTTACAAATATTGCTGGTAATGCCAATACTGCCATCGCTAAAAATATAACCAAAATTAGGACTTTAGGCGATCGGATTGATATTGGCAGGTGGTCTAATATTGATTTATTCGGTTGGGATGTATCTCATGCAGATAGCATGTACAGAGCATTTTCTAATGCCAATGTCTTTAACCAATATATTGGCAATTGGGATGTTAGTGATGTGACTGATATGCAATATATGTTTTCTAACGCAAACGCCTTTAACCAAGATATTGGCAGTTGGAATGTTAGCAAGGTAACTAATATGGAATGGATGTTTATTGATGCCAATTCCTTTAACCAAGATATTAGCAGTTGGGATGTTAGCAAGGTAACTAGCATGCATCATATGTTTGATACAGCAACTTCTTTTAACCAAGATATTAGCAATTGGAATATTGGTGCAGTAACCGTTATGAGTTGGATGTTTTGTAGGGCACATGTATTTAACCAAGATATTGGCAGTTGGGATGTTAGCAAAGTGACTGATATGCGTGATATGTTCCATGATGCAATCGTCTTTAACCAAGATATTAGCAATTGGAATGTTAGCAAAGTGGTTGATATGTCTTATATGTTTTCTGGAACACACGCCTTTAACCAAGATATTAGCAATTGGGATGTTAGCAAAGTGACTGATATGTCTTATATGTTTTCTGAAACACGCGCCTTTAACCAAGACATTAGCAAATGGGATGTTAGCAAGGTGACTAATATGTACCATATGTTTTCTGGGGCACACGCCTTTAACCAAGACATTAGAAATTGGGAGGTTAGCAAGGTGGATACTATGAGTTGGATGTTTTATGAAACACATGTCTTTAACCAAGACATTAGTAAATGGGATGTTAGCAAGGTAACTGCTATGGATTGGATGTTTGGGAGCACTAAAATCTTTAATCAAAACATTGGTAATTGGGAAGTTAGCAAGGTGACTAATATGGATTGGATGTTTATAAATGCAGAAGCCTTCAACCAAGACATTGGTCATTGGGATATTTCAAGTTTAACAGGAGCGAATCGTATGTTCAATGGCAGTGCAATGACTATAGATAATATGGATAACACCTTGCGTGGTTGGGCAAAACTCGATACTGCTGCTGGTGAGAGCGCTATCCAGAGCGATGTTACTTGGGGTATCGCACACTACACCGATGCCACTGCCAAACAATATTTAATAGACACCTATCACTGGACTATTAATGGTGGCAATTTTGATGCTAGTAAGACTCAACAGGGTACCAACAACCAAGACCTTCTTACCGTCGATACTCTAAGAGTGACACTGCATGGATTAGGTGGTAATGATATGTTGATTGGAGACACTACAGATAATATATTAATAGGCGGGAAAGGAGATGACACCTTAATAGGAGGCGGGGGTAAAGATACCTTTGTTTATAAATATGAAAACGCAGGTAATGACTTTATTGAAGACTTTATTGTAGGAAATACAAGTACAAACGCCAATGCAGATGTTATTGACCTTAGAGACTTATTCATAGGGTACGACCACACCTCTAATCTGAGTGATTTTGTAACAGCAGTTGCCGATGGTGCCAATACTAAGTTAATCATTGATCATGACGGTACTGGAGCACTTAATAGTCTAGTATCCATTGTTGTGACACATGCTTTTACTGCCGATTTGTTGGGTGAATTGATCACTAATGGTAACTTGGTGCTTGAATAGTATTGATAGCCTTATTACTGTAATACAACCTAGTGCAGAGCCAAGCAACAAAATCCAAATAGAGCTAAAAAATCCAGTTTCAAAGTCGATGAGATAATACCTAGTACATCACCCCAAAACTTCAAACAAGAATCCTCATTAACAAATATTTTAGCCACTTTTGTTCGCTGTTTAACACTTTGATTAAGTCGCTCAATCATATTGCTTGCTCTTAGTCTCTTCCTGTTAAATTCACACAAATCCAAGCCAGACATCGTTAAACCTTCAGGGATATTATTTTGTCGAAAAAAAATAATAGAATAAATGGAGGTAAAAACTTTAAAAAAGTGTTCATGTTGGATTTACACTACCAAAATTACTACTGCTCATTATTTATTACCTCTATTATTTTGTTGAAAAACAATAGAATAGATGATGGGCGCTTTTTTGAGTTTTTATTTTTACTTTTTTGAAAGCAAAAATTCGAACAAGTGCCTTGGGTGAATTCACAGAAAGTTTTTTTACAGCGCTAATACCTTATGTTATATAATCAGGAAATCGTAGAATTTATACATATTGACAAGGATTTAACTTTAATGGAGCGACTAATAGACCTGACTAACGAAGAAGCAAAAGAACATTTCTTAAAGGCTAGTAGTTACTTTAATGCAGATTTACCTAATTATATCAGCTTTGAGCCAATTCTTAAAAATGTTGCTCAAGTTTTAAAGGGTAAAACCTATACTGGCTTTCAAGGCTCGAAACCAGATTATTGCACAGGTGTTAATTACAGCCTAATCTCAAATAAAGATGGGAGGCTTGCATGGAGGCCTTTGGAGTTAATACACCCAGTAATTTATGTGTCTCTAATAAATGTAATATGCGAATCAGACAATTGGAAATTAATCACTGATAAGCTATCCAGCTTTGAAGGCGGTTCTGTTGAGTGTTGCAGTGCACCAGTAAGTTCTGATAACGACCAAACAGATACCGCCACCCAAGTTATGAACTGGTGGCAGAAGGTAGAGCAACAATCTATTACCTATTCATTAGAATACAATCATATTCTTCATACAGATGTTACTGATTGTTATGGGGCGCTGTATACACATAGCATTTCTTGGGCATTACATGGTCTGGAAAAAGCCAAAAAAGATACAAAACCAAACTCTCTGCTTGGTAATAAAATAGATTCACATATTAAGGCCAGCAGGTATGGTCAAACTAATGGTATACCGCAAGGTTCTGTTCTTATGGATTTTATAGCTGAGATTGTATTAGGCCATGTAGACAAACTAATAAATGAGGAACTAAAAAAAGGAGAGAGTAACTTTAAAATTCTTCGATATCGAGATGATTACAGAATATTTGCAAATAGTGATGAAAGAGCCGAGTTTGTGCTTAAGGTTGTCAGCGATAAATTAAGAACTGTGGGAATGAAGCTTGGAGTAGCAAAAACATTTTCTTCTAGGAATGTGATTGAAGGGTCAATTAAGCCTGATAAGCTCGCAGGAATTGAATTGCAAGATCTCGGTAAAGATAACGCTAAAACAACCCAAAAGCAACTATTGAGATTACACTCATTTGGACAGCGTTTTCCTAACAGTGGAGCACTCCGAAGGCTAGTTAGTGAATTTCATACAAGGCTTCATACGAATATTTTAAAACAGACAGAGAGGCCCGATGACCTTGAGGTTCAAGTCGCTATAGCAACTGATATTGCATTTGTTTCGCCAGCAACATTTCCAGCGGTTGCTGGTATATTGAGTCACCTAATATCTTTATCGCCACCTGAAGAAAAAGAGAACCTTTGGATAAAGGTTCGCAATAAAATATCTCAAATACCATATAATGAATACCTTCAAATATGGTTGCAGAGAGTAATTAAACCTATTGGCATTGAATTTTCAAGTGAAGAGTCCATTTGTCAAATTGTTAATGGTGAAAACCCTACATTGTGGAAAAGCGATTGGATAGCAAACAAAAAACTGACAACAGCTCTGGATGTCACAAAAATTATTACAAATTCAGTTGAAGATATTAATGAGGTTGTCCAGCCTGAAGAAGTAGCACTTTTTAAAAAAAACGCTTGGTCGTATTGATTGAGATGAAATTGGAAATAATATCCAACAAAAAAATACAGTGAACACAAAAAGGCACGCTGCTGATTTAGGCCTCACACATAACAAAAGAAAGATTTATGAAACTTGTCATTCCACCACTAATTATTAAAGAGTCGGATTCCTTCAAAAATGATGTCCTCAATAGGAAAGCATACGGTGAGGCGCTACTAAATTTAGTTAAAAGCTCTAGTGATGAGTTGGTTATATCGCTTGATGGAAGATGGGGTGAAGGAAAAACCACCTTTGTGAAAATGTGGCAGGGATTATTGTCTGAATCCAATATCCCAAACATATACATTGATGCTTTTGCAAATGATTATTTAGATGATGCGTTTATCTCTGTAGCAAGTGCTATCACAGCATTTGTTGAAGAAAATATTGAAGAAGATAGTGGCAATAAACTTTCTGAATTAAAAACCAAAATGAAAAAAATGGTCTGGCGGCTACTTAGTCGCCCCTTAAAAACTCACTCCAACCAAACCAACCCCCCCATTTTGCCAACCATCTAAATCAACAAAACTGCTTTTTATCCAGCACCACAAAAAA
>CAJHVR010000851.1_pt1 | contig 11078 bp, 12 predicted proteins | sample 9196871 | NCBI WGS metagenome assembly CAJHVR01 (sample SAMEA7706165, study PRJEB36976) | symbiont metagenome | biome: Marine hydrothermal vent biome [ENVO:01000030]; feature: Bathymodiolus gill tissue material [ENVO:01001393]; material: Bathymodiolus-dominated oceanic mussel reef... | reverse complement strand
GCAAGATTTGAACAAGTTTTTGATTTTTTATAATTTTAATCGTGGACATGGTGGACTTAGAAAAGAGATTAAGGTAAGGACGCCTTATGAGGCTTTAGAATATTGGTATAATTTGAAGCCTGATTTGTTTATCAGAAAGCCTGATATGTTTCGGAGTGTGATTTTTGAAAGTAGGGAATAACGTGGTGAAACCTGACACAAAGTAACAATGGCGAAAAAAAACTTAATTTATACCCCTAGTTTGTCTTTTCTCTCTTAAGTTAATCAGATGATATTTGTTCATAAGTGCGAGAAATTACATTAAGTAACCTAGCATTTCGATGAAAAAGTGTCTCTACCTTGATGTGGCTACTGGCAATTCGTATATCAGACTCTAACAAAAAAAATTGACTATTGATGCTAATTAAATTTTTATTAAAGGCGCTTTGACTGCCTCCTCCTATCGCTTGACGAATTGCAGTTTTTGCCTCACTAAGTGAATTAAATGGCCTTTTATCAATAATGTTTTGCGCTAAAGAAATTGATAAATCTGGATGCAAACAACTAAGCACTTCTTTACTAGCAGTATTGATATTAACTGTTTTAATTAAACTGGATGCTGTTAAATAAGACTTTATTTTTAAATAATCCTTATACTCAATACCCTCTATTTTTCTAAGCGCTGACAAATGCTTAAATTTCTCTATTGGACGCTGTTTATTTATATACTCAATAATAAAATCACTCATAAAATCTTGCTCTAAGCTTGCGTTTAACTTGTTTAAGCAATTCATATAATTTGGATTGAGATAAGCTTGAGTAGAATCATTATTAATTGAAAATAAATGATTGATATTAAAACGCGCCTGTACATCAACTATCCTTCCGTGAAGCTCGCCATTGGGAACTTCAATTGGAGGAATAATGGTTGCCCAATCTTCTTTCAAATGGTCGACTTTAGCATCATCATTTCTCAAAATACTTTTAGCCCATACTTCAAGGTTGTAAAGGTAATTAATGGTTTGACTAGTGTGAATGATATTTTTCGTGCTATTAAGATTAGAAGCTTGTTGTTGCCACATTAAACTCACAGCCAAACCGACCATTGCCACGATAATTAGCACACTGACTAGCACAATCCCTTTTTCATTTTTTTTATGCGCTATATTCATCTAGATCGCAAGCAATTGTTTAATCTCACCCCAGTAAGGGTGACTAAATTTAATTTCTATGGCTTTTAAATGGTTTTTATTGTTTTCATATTGCCAAGCTTCATGCCATTTATTTCGATTATCCAATACACGAATTTTTAATTGACTAACTTCCTTCAATAGTACCAACTCAGCTATTCTTTCTATATCGGTTTTATCTTGACGCTTAATTATATTCGAACCAAATTCATAATGAATATTTAACAATGTATCATTTTGTATGCTATTTAGTTGCACACCTTTTTCATTTAATATGACTTCTTGATTAAATATCTGAGAGAAATCTCTCTCAAAGTAAAGTAGCGTTTTTTGCATTTCGCTTAAGGCTTGCGAATGCTTTTTTTGTACTGACTGGTGTTTAAATGTTGTTGTTAGCGTGCTGTAAGAAATTAAACTAATAACAGACAAAATCGCCATAACAATCAACACTTCCACCAAAGTAAAACCCTTTTGTTTCATTTCTCAAAGTAAAACACTAATTCAGCAATTGAGGCTTTAGCCTCTCGTTTGGCGATTGTTGGGTAGAGTGTTAAATCAGTCTTATTGATATTCTTATTCGGCGTTATCTGTGTATGAGACAGCCAATACCAAGTTTGCTTTCCTAGTGTGTATTCACCTGATTGATATCCAGTATTAGGTTTTCGACCTAGGCGTTTTTCTACACTTAAATTACTCAAAGCTAAATTCGCTAAAGTCTTTTGCTTAAAATAAATGATTTGTTGAGCATTTTGTTGATTTGCCTTAACCAAAGCACCCAGTGAAATAGCCACAATCGCAAGTGCAATTAATGTCTCAACAAGCGTAAAGCCTTTAGTGTTCATTGGTTTTAGTGTTGATTATGCTAGACTCATCATCTTTAGATAATATGATGGACGCTTGTGTTATAAATCCATTGGGTAGTATCTCAATGGTATCAACATCGGAGTCCACAGCAACTGAACCGAACTCTAATACCGGTAGTGCTTTATAGGGTTTCCAAGATGACTTATTTAAAGTTAATGATTGAATTTTGTTTGAACGAATAATTAAACGAATTGGTTTGTTATAAAGCTGCACATGGTTCTGCGTTGATGCAATGTGGTTTTGTATTTTTACCTTCAAACTTTTCACAGCAGAAGGTTTAGCCAGGTTCATGCTTAAAGTAACTAAGCTTGTCAAAATACCAACGATGACAACAACAACCAGTAACTCAATCAGCGTGAATCCAGCATTGTGTTTTATAACAGAGTTGTTATTATTCCCAGTTGCCAATATCTTTGTTCTCATCGTTACCACCAGAAACACCATCAGCACCCAAGGTATATAAATCAAAAAACTTGGCATTATGTGCGCCTGGGTTTAAATATAAGTATGCCTTACCCCACGGATCTTTAGGCAGTGTCTTTAAATACGGACCCACCAACACTTCCAAACCTTGTTCAGAATTTGGATAACCATATTTATCTAATTTATATAAATCAAGCATTGAAGAGATTACCTTAATATCATGATGTGCTTTTTGCACGCGCGCATCACCAACCTTGCTGGTTAGCTTTGGTACGATAATACTGGCTAAAATACCAATAATTGCCATTACTACCAGTATTTCAATTAAGGTAAACCCATGTTGTTTTTTATTTTTTATTTTTTGCATTTATTTTATATTTAGTGAATTTTATGTAGGGAGAGAGTTGAGATTGACTATTCTTTCTTTTACCATCTTTCTAGTCTACCTATACTTTTCCCAGTCACATTATAGCCTGTAAAATCTTTTATCTGCATGATAAAAGATTTATTACCAATAATCTCTTTCTTGCCTTAAAGGCACAATGTAGGCAGAAATATTCCTTACCGCAGAATCAGTCTTTATTTTAAGTCTTGACTCATGATGTAGCGCTATTATTTGCTTAACTGTCAATGATTTCATTACAACAGTGATGATAAAGTAAACAACTTTACAAGCAAAAAACCAATAATTAAAAATGGACCAAATGCAAACGCCTGATCTTTTTTGGTTCTACTTACTACAAAGAATATTAAACCTAACACTGAAGCACCTAATAGTAGCTGCGGTATTGCCTGCCATCCTATCCAAGCACCTAGTGCTGCGAGTAATTTAAAATCACCGTAGCCTATAGCTTCTTTTTTTCTCATTATCTTAAAGAACCAATACAGACTCCATAACAACAAATACCCAACCATTGCCCCAATAACGCCATTTTGTAAGTCACCAAACTGCATTTGATAAATAAACCCAATCCACATTAGTGAGAGTGTTAAAACATCTGGCAATAGTTGCTCTTTTAAATCAATGACAAATAGTGGAATCAAGAGCCATGCTAGTAACAAATAAAATCCTGACTCTGTCGTTATCCCAAACATAAACACGATTAATGCGCTGATTAAAGCTGTCATTGCTTCAATGATCGGGTACTGCCAACTAATAGTAGCGCCACAATGCTTACATTTGCCTTTTTGAGCTAGATAGCTAAAAATTGGCACTAGCTCTAGTGCGCTTAATTTTTGTTTGCAAACGGGACAAAATGAGCGCTTAGGATTGATTAAATCAATTGTAGCGTTAAGTGGTAATCGGTAAATAACGACATTAAGGAAACTGCCGGTAAACAGACCTAGTATTGTTGCTATGATAATTTCTACAATCATTCAATTATCATCAATTCTAATTCTGTTTTAGTGGTCATATAAGTTCTTCTCATTACGTTTAATTCTTTTTTAATAAAACTCAATAAATTAAGGTTAAGTCCTTTATCAGCAAGCTCTTTTTTCTTTTAAAGCTTTGTATGTTTAATGTAATAGAATAAAAAAAATGAAGTTATTGATGGTAGTTAGGTGCTTCTTTAGTAATAGAGACATCATGCACATGTGATTCAACCATACCGGCTGAGGTTACTTGTACAAAAGTTGCATCGGTGCGCATTTTATCCAGTGTTGCGCAACCTGTGTAACCCATTGATGAACGCACACCTCCTATCATTTGATGAACGATAGGGCGGATAGAACCTTTGAATGGTACGCGACCTTCGACACCTTCTGGTACTAATTTATCTGCTTTGGAGTCTGCTTGAAAGTATCTATCAGATGAGCCGTGCGCTTGATTCATCGCACCGATTGAGCCCATACCACGATAAGATTTATAAGAGCGACCTTGATAGAGTTCTACCTCACCAGGGGATTCTTCTGTACCAGCTAACATTGAGCCAAGCATAACACAGTAAGCGCCTGCAGCAAAGGCCTTAGCAATATCACCTGAATAACGAATGCCACCATCAGCAATCAAGGGAATACCTGTGCCTTGTAAGGCTTCTGCCACATCAGAGATAGCAGTAATTTGCGGTACACCCACACCTGCAACAATACGCGTGGTACAAATGCTACCAGGGCCAATACCGACTTTTACGCAGTCCGCACCCGCTTTGACTAAATCTAGTGCTGCGCTACCAGTGGCAATATTGCCAGCAATGATGTTGAGGTTTGGATGTTTGGCTTTGGTTTTCTTAACACGATCAAGCACACCTTGAGAATGTCCGTGTGCGGTGTCAATGACAATAATATCAACACCAGCTGCAACTAAGGCATCAATGCGCTCACTCGTACCGCTACCCACACCAACTGCAGCGCCAACACGCAATTGTTCTTTCTCATCTTTACAGGCATTAGGGAAGTCATTTGATTTCTGAATATCACGAACGGTAATCATACCTTGTAGATTAAAATCATCACCCGTGATAATGACGCGTTCAATGCGGTGTTTGTGCAATAGTGCGCGTACTTCACTCATATCTGTGCCTTCTTTGACAGTGATAAGTTTGTTTTGCGGTGTCATTACATTTTCAACCAAATCATTGAGATTGGTTTCAAAGCGAACATCGCGACCTGTCACCATGCCGATAATGGTATTGCCATCTACCACAGGTAATGCTGAAATCTTATATTGTCGTTGCTTATCAAACACATCTTTAATACTTGCCTTGGCACCAATCGTGATAGGGTCTCTGATAATGCCAGACTCAAAGCGCTTAACCTTATGTACTTCTGCTGCTTGTTTTTCAACAGACATATTTTTGTGAATAATACCAATACCACCTTCTTGTGCCATAGCAATAGCTAAATTGCCTTCAGTCACTGTATCCATTGCTGCTGATAAAATAGGCATATTGAGCGTAATGTTTTTGGTTAGTTGTGTTTTGAGGCTAACCTCCTTTGGCATTATTTTTGAATGCGCAGGGACAAGCAATACATCATCAAAAGTGAGTGCGGTTTTTAGTAAATTCATCTTAAAATCTCCTGTTATTTGTATGTTTTTGAAAAACAAAGCCCATCATAAATCCAAAAAATAAAACCAGCGCACCAACGATAAACCAATTTCTGGCACTGGAATCTTGTCCGACGGTATTATTATTTTCTAATAGTTGTAATTCTGCTTGTAGTTGCAAAGTAGCAGTTCTAAGTTTTTTGTTTTCGTGTTCAAGTTTGAGCGAGTCTTGATAAGTTTGCTTAATGTATTCTTTTTCTGATTCTAATTTTCCAATTCGAATGGAAAGTTTGGTATTTTTTGCTTTTAAGTCAGCTGTAAGACCTTCAAGCGTTGTATTTTTTTCATTTTGTTTAGCAAGGGACAGTTTGTTGTTGTTATTATTACGCTGAAGCACTTCCAACTGAACTCTTGCAGGTGTATTAGAGGTTAAATAGCGTGAAATCATCCAGCCAGTGGTGTTTTCAAATCTAACTTTAGTCCAGCCATCTTCGGTGGCTAAAATTTTTAATTTAGTGCCAGAATCTAACATTTTAATAAGATTGCTAGGGTTGTTCTGAATTTTGTTTTCAGAACGCATCGGAATAGGCACCATATCGGTGACATAGACATAGGAGGCAGCATTGATTATTGAATTTAGCAATAAAAATATTATAAATAAGCTGCGCTTCATAATTTGTTCATTTTTTTCAATTGCGTGGATAAATCAGTAATAGCATTTTGAGTTGAAGCCAATCTTGTTCTTTCGGTGTTTACAATCTCCTTAGGTGCACTGCTGACAAATTTTTCATTATTTAATTTACTTTCAAATTGTGCTTTTTGCTGATTTAATTTTTCAATTTCTTTATTTAAACGCACAATCTCTTGTTCTTTGTCAATTAAGCCTGCCAAAGGAATAAGAATTTTCATCTCTCCCACCAATGCTGTTGCTGACTCAGGTGCCTCATCATTAGGTGAGAGTTTGTTAATAGTTTGCATTTTTGACAAAGACTTTAGAATATTGGTATTGTTATTAAGATAGGTTTGGTCTACTGTATTGAAGTCTTGTACAAAGCAATTTAACACTTTGTTCGGTGAAATATTCATCTGTGCGCGAATCTGACGAATGCCTAGAACAAAAGTTTGCAGCCACTTAATTTCTGCCTCGGCTTTCTCTGAGATAAGTTGTGTATCAACTTCTGGATAGGGCTCACTCATCAAGCTACTTTTATCTTTGCTAAGAATAGTATTGCATTGCTCAAAGATTTCTTCAGTGATAAACGGAATAATAGGGTGAAGTAAGCTCACCATTTCATTTAAGACTTTAATGAGTGTTGCCTGTGTACCAGCCTTAGTAGTTTCATTCGCCAATAAAGACTTAGAGAATTCCAAATACCAGCCGCAATAATCATCCCATACAAATTCATAGAGTTCATGGCTCATTAAATCTAGCCTATAACTACCTAAATGCTTTTCAACTTTGGTTTTAGTGTCTTGTAAACGCGATAGAATCCATTCATCAGCCGTTGATAATTTTGCATTGGTGTCAATGGTTTCTTCTTCAAGTTTCATCAATACAAAACGAGAAGCATTCCATAGTTTATTGCAGAAGTTGCGATAACCTTCAACACGCTTGAGATCAAATTTAATATCACGACCAAAAGAAGCCAGCGCTGCAAAAGTAAAGCGTAATGCATCCGTGCCAAAAGCATCAATACCATTTGGAAACTCTTTTTTGGTTTGTCTTATGATTTTCTCTGCCATTTTTGGCTGCATTAGCCCTTGTGTTCTTTTTTCTAATAAATCTTTGAGACTAATACCGTCAATCAAATCAATTGGGTCTAGAACATTGCCCTTGGATTTAGACATTTTTTGCCCTTGTCCATCTCTGATTAAGCCAGTGATATAAATGTCTTTAAACGGCACATCGCCTGTAAACTTAAGACCGAACATAATCATTCGTGCTACCCAAAAGAAAATAATATCAAAGCCTGTTACCAAAACATTGGTTGGGTAAAAACGCGCGAGTTCAGGCGTTTTTTCGGGCCAGCCCAAGGTTGAAAATGGCCATAACGCTGAAGAGAACCAAGTATCAAGCACATCCTCGTCTTGCTTTAACTTTACGCCTTCACCTGCTTGTTGTTGTGCCTTTTCTAAGGAATCAGCAACATAAATATTACCCTTGCTATCGTACCAAGCAGGGATACGATGCCCCCACCAAATTTGTCTAGAGATGCACCAGTCTTGTATGTTTTCCATCCAATTGTAATAAGTCTTGTCCCAATTCTCAGGCACAAAACGAATATCACCATTTTTCACTGCATCAATTGCAGGCTGTGCCAATGGTGCAACTTTGACGAACCATTGGTCTGTCAAATATGGCTCAATCACCGCATTGGTTCTATCACCTCGTGGCACCATCAGTTTGTGTGGTTCTATTTTCTCAAGTAAGTTTTGTTCGTCCAAATCCTTAATTATTTGTTTGCGCGCTTCAAATCTATCCATGTCAATATAGTCACTCTCAACCGTGTCATTGATTTTGGCATCATTGGTAAGGATATTGATAAGCTCTAAATTGTGACGCTGACCCATTTCATAGTCGTTAAAATCATGTGCAGGAGTAATCTTAACGCAACCTGTACCAAACGCCATATCGACATAATCATCAGCAATGATGGGGATTTTTCTACCAGTCAGTGGCAAATTAATGGTTTGTCCAATAAGGTGTGTATAGCGCTCATCATCTGGATGCACAGCAACTGCACTATCACCTAGCATGGTTTCAGGGCGTGTGGTGGCAACCACCACCACTTTATCAGAGTCGCTCACTGGATAACGCATATGCCAAAGTGAGCCTTGTTCTTCGGTGTTGATAACTTCAAGGTCAGAAACGGCAGTGCGCAAGACAGGATCCCAGTTAACCAAACGCTTTCCACGATAAATCAAGTCCTCGTTATACAGTTGAATGAAGACTTTATGTACCGCATCTGAGAGCCCTTCATCCATTGTAAAACGCTCTCTTTCCCAATCAACTGAAGCACCTAAGCGACGCATTTGAGAAGTAATCGTACCACCAGATTGTTGTTTCCAATCCCAAATTTTGTGAGTAAATTTATCACGCCCTATATCGTGACGCGTCATGTCTTGCGCAGCGAGTTGGCGCTCAACCACCATTTGCGTAGCAATACCTGCGTGGTCAGTACCTGGTTGCCAAAGTGTCTGCTCACCTTTACCACGATGATACCGTGTTAACACATCCATAATGGTGTGCTGAAATGCATGCCCCATATGCAAACTGCCCGTCACATTGGGTGGCGGTAACATAATACAATAGGTGTTCTTGCTAGTAGAATTTGAATTGGAAGAAAATAGATTTTTGTCTTCCCAAAGTGAGCGGTATTTGGCTTCAATTTGTTCGGGGTTGTAGGTCTTTTCCATTAACTTAGTCTCAACTTTATAAAGATGGATAAAACTTTGTCATTATACTATGTTACGATGAAAACATCAGACAAAAAACTGTGGTTTGTGTATTTACTAAGGTGTATTAACAATTCACTGTATTGTGGCGTAAGTAATGACCTTGATAAGCGTTTGCGTCAACATAATGGTGAAATTGCAGGCGGTGCAAAATACACCCGAGCAAACGGACCTTGTGTACTGGTGTATCAAGAGCAGGTAGAAGACAGAAGCACAGCATTAAAACGCGAGTGCGAAATTAAGTCAATGACCCGTGATGAAAAATTAACACTTTTGTAGAGGCTTCTGCATAAATAGGGATGATTGGCAAAATCCAATTTTTGCCCAATTGGTGATTTCTTTAAACCTTGTCCTAGCAGGGCCAAGGATGGGTTTAAAAAATCGCCAAGTGGGTGAAAAATAGGTTCTTGATGATTGTTCCTATTTTATGCAAAGGTCTCTTGTAATAAGAAGTAGTTAAAGTCTTGTGTGCTACCATTTGGGTGAAAATGGATTTCGTTAGTGGCTTTACTCCTTTAATTTAACGCAAAAAATCTCTTATAATAATGTTTTTTATTATAAGGATTTTTATGAGAATTTTGCATACAATGTTAAGAGTAGGGGATCTAGATAAATCTATTGCTTTTTATACCGAAGTTTTAGAGATGCGTTTATTACGACAAAAAGATTACCCCAAGGGTGAATTTACTTTAGCATTTTTAGGCTATGGTGACGAAGCGGAAAATACCGCTATTGAACTGACTTATAATTGGGGGAAAAGTGACTATCAGATAGGCACAGGATTTGGACACATTGCCATCAATGTAGAGGATGTATATCAAGCAGTTGAAGTGGCAAAACAACTGGGTGTTGAAGTTACCCGTGATGCGGGGCCAATGAATGCCGGGGAAACAATTGTTGCATTTTTAAAAGACCCTGATGGGTATGAGATTGAGTTACTTTCTAAAAAGTTTTAATCAAAAAATCATCAAACATATGGGGTTGTCTATACCGATAAAGGCTACTAATTTGACATTAGAAGTCTAACAGAGCAAGACAAAGTCATTAAACACCTTAACCAAATATGGATCGTCAACTTCCATAATATCCGAAAGTTTTTAATGTTTTTTTTCGGTAGAACATTAAAACCTTTTACTAGAGCGTCAAGTCTTCTTGGATGCCATCTTGTTACAATAGTCTTTTAAGCGCTTTCCGTTCTCTATTTTAAGAAAACTGGTGAAAACTTCGGTAATAAGACGAGCGCAGATAAAAAAGAAAAATCAAAAGCCTGTTTTTTAAATGACAGCGTTACACTAAAGTGTCTAATTCTTAATACAACGAATACTGTTACCCGCGGAGCGTTCAACATTGAAGAACTCTGGATAAGTATTGTAACTGCTGAAGCCCAAATAACGAGCATACCGATACCACCAACTAGTAGGCATAACAGAACGAGTCCACAAGTAGGCAACAAGACCAACATTGCCAAGTTTGCCAGTCTGTCTAATACGGGCACCAGCAACTGGCAACTTCAGTACAGAGTTAAAAGCACCTACTGCAGCATTATTAGTCGTATCCCAAATATCTACTTCCGCCTTTAGTTGTGCCTCAGTTGGCACATTAAAACCCGTGGGGCAAATACCACTACCATCAGTCTTGGCAAAAAATGCACTACGCAAAGCACCATCAACATCACCTGTATGTGGGATTGTCCAATCATAAGAACCTCTTGGACCAGTTATGGTAATAAAATTTGCATGACCTGGAGTGGTATTTGCCGCAAGCGTTGCTGTGATAGCAGATGTCCTTATTTGGTGTCCATCTGCAGGTCTACCCCATTGGTACAAATCACCATAGGATGCTGGATCGGTAGAACTGGTTGCCACTCGGCTGGCACCTAGGTTTCTATCCATCCATATTTGACCTGTTGACGAAGTAACCTTGCCAAATTCAAAAGCATGTGCGGTAGCGGCAACGGGTGTGGTGTTACTAAAAGATTCAACAGTGCCATTGATTGCTGTTACCACATAATAAACGGTGGCTGTGCCACTTAGCGTCATAGTAATACTGGTAGCAGTCGTATCAGTGGAAGTGGTTGCTGGACTGTATGCCGAAAATTGACTAGGGTCGCTATTGCCTGCTGTTGCAAAGGCGGCATCAGTTGTTTGATAAAGCCTATAAGCAGTTGCACCGGTTACCCC
>CAJHVR010000697.1_pt1 | contig 11214 bp, 12 predicted proteins | sample 9196871 | NCBI WGS metagenome assembly CAJHVR01 (sample SAMEA7706165, study PRJEB36976) | symbiont metagenome | biome: Marine hydrothermal vent biome [ENVO:01000030]; feature: Bathymodiolus gill tissue material [ENVO:01001393]; material: Bathymodiolus-dominated oceanic mussel reef... | reverse complement strand
CTTGGGTGAATAGATCTTGCATTTTTAACCGTCCTTTTGAGTGTGTGGTAGAGTGTTATTTTAATGGGGTTACCCACTCAGGATTTGAAAGAACCAATTTATTCAACTGATGATAGCTTTGCCGCTCTTAAAGCTGATGGCTCAATCAAGGCGTGGGGCTACTCGCGTTATAAAGGCACAGTTGCACCCACTGACAGTGGCTATACCGAAATTTATTCAAACAGGCATGCCTTTGCCGCCCTTAAAGCTGATGGATCAATCACGGCTTGGGGTAGCTCAGATGCTGGAGGTACAGGCGCACCCACTGACAGTGGCTACACCAAGATTTCTTCAACTAAGTATGCGTTTGCTGCTCTTAAAGCCGATGGTTCAATCACGGTGTGGGGTAGACCAAATTATGCAGGCACAGGTGCACCCACTGACAGTGGTTATACCAAAATTTATTCAAATACATATGCCTTTGCTGCCCTTAAAGCCGATGGTGCGATCACGGCATGGGGTGGATCATATTCTGGAGGCACAGGCGCACCCACTGACAGTGGTTATACCAAGATTTATTCAACTGGGTATGCGTTTGCTGCTCTTAAAGCCGATGGTTCAATCACGGCGTGGGGCAGCTCAAGTAATGGAGGCACGAGTGCACCCACTGACAGTGGTTATACCAAAATTTATTCAACTTGGAATGCCTTTGCCGCTCTTAAAGTCGATGGCTCAATCACGGCGTGGGGTAGCCCAAGTTATGGAGGCATAGGCGCACCCACTGACAGTGGCTATACCAAGATTTATTCAACTTGGAATGCCTTTGCCGCTCTTAAAACCGATGGTTCAATCAAAGCGTGGGGTGATTTAAATCGTGGAGGCACAGGTGCACCCACTGACAAAGGCTATATTGAGATTTATTCAAATGCATTTGCCTTTACTGCTATTGAGCCCGATGGAACAATCAGGACATGGGGTAACCCAGATTATGAAGGCGCATATGCCTCTGGTTATAATCTAGCTCTTGGAAAACCTGCCACAGAATCCAGCACATATCCATACGAGGTTCTTACTGTTGCTGGCTATGCAGTAGATGGCAACACTGATGGTAAATTCATAAATGGCAGTACAACCCATACCAAACAGGAACGAGGTGCTTGGTGGCAGGTTGATCTAGGTAGTAAGAAAAATATCCATCAAATCATTATCTATAACCGCACTGATTGCTGTGTGGATAGACTAAGCAACTACCAAGTCAGTATTTCTAATAAAGCAGACTTCAGTACCCACACCTATCAACAAGACTTTCATGTTGCGTCTAATCCTAAAAAAATCATTAAATTAGACGCACCAGGCAAGCAAGGTCGATATGTTAGAATCCAGTTGCCTGACACGAGCTATAACTATCTATCTCTAGCAGAAGTTCGGGTTATGGGTGTTGATCTTTAAATAAAGAAAACGCAGCAAAAGTGTTTCAATTGCTGATTACTTAGGCTATGATGTGCTGGTGGTTAATTATTTAACAGGTGAATCCATAAATGGTAGGTATCAAGGATGTTTGGGTTCTCTTAAAACGAGACTATCATGACATTTTCCATCACTTCTCAGATAATATCTACATTGAGCGCTTCTGGCAAAGATCTATCTAAATACACACCAGTCTATTGGTGGATTAATCACTAATGTAGATGACTATATTGATTTTTACAACTACAGAAGATTCCATCAGGCCCTAGATTGTTTTATAATGTTTGGTTTGTTTATCTTGTTATTTTTTTGCTATGAATAATCAACAAATTGATTGCGGATGCGATACAACACCACAACCTCTACTTTCTATTGATGAGGCTTTAGAATTGTTGATTAATTCTGTTCAAATTACCAATAGCACTCAGTTGTTAGAACTTCACAATGCATTAAATAAAATTCTAGCTGTTGATGTGCAAGCTAGTATTTGTGTCCCTGGTTTTGACAATTCTGCCATGGATGGTTACGCCATTAATCTTCAAGAAGAACAAATAAATATATCAGGTGGAACGACATTTAAAATCACCGACCGTATTCCTGCAGGCAGCACTGGAAATACACTAGCATCAGGTTGTGCGGCACGACTATTTACGGGTGCACCTATACCAAAAGGCGCCAATACAGTGGTTATGCAAGAAGAATGTGAGTTGATTGAAAACGAATCAAGAATTGAAATTTATCAACCTATTACGCTCAATGAAAATATTAGACCAATGGGCAATGATATTCAATCTGGTGATGTTATTTTATCCAGAGGAAAACAACTGCAACCACAAGACATTGCATTAGCAGCTTCTGTGGGTGTAGGAAAGCTCAAAGTATTTAATAAAATTAAAGTAGGTGTGTTTTTCACAGGCGATGAGCTCATTGAACCTGGAAAATCCCTAAAACAGGGGCAAATTTTTAACTCTAATCGTTATGCACTAGTGGCATTATTAGATAAGCTTGATTGCGAAGTGATTAATTTAGGTAGTATTAAAGATACACTTGGTGCCACTTGTCAAGCACTAGAAAAACTAAAATCTAGTTGTGATTTAATCATAACCACGGGTGGTGTTTCTGTTGGTGAAGAGGACCATGTTAAGCCTGCTGTAGAAAAATTAGGCCAACTAGATTTATGGCGCATTAAAATGAAGCCAGGCAAACCTTTAGCTTTTGGTAGTATTGGCAATTGTGCCTTTATTGGTTTGCCTGGTAATCCAGTCTCAGTGATGGTAACTTTTTTACTTCTTGCCCGACCTTTTATCAAAAAGATGCAAGGTGCAAGTAATTATTTGAATACTACCTTTAAGGTTGCAGCAAATTTTGATTGGCATAAAGCTAAACTTAGGCGTGAGTTTGTGCGCGTACGCCTTGACCGTACAGTTATTCCTATACAGGTCAATCAATACCCAAAACAAGGATCAGATGTTTTAAGTTCTATGGTTTGGGCAGATGGACTGGTCGAAATACCAGAAAAAAGAACTTTTAAACAGGGTGAAATTTTAAATTTTTATCCACTCAATGAGATGATGCTATGAACAAATTAACCCATGTAAATAACAAAGGTGAAGCCAATATGGTGGATGTATCCGATAAAGACAACACCACGCGTATTGCTAAAGCAAGCGCTAAAGTGTTAATGAAATCAGAGACCTTGCAAAAAATTAAAGATAATGATTTTAAAAAAGGAGATGTGCTATCAGTTGCAAGAATTGCTGGCATTATGGCAGCGAAGCAAACCCACCATCTTATTCCAATGTGTCACAGCCTTAACCTTTCAAAAATTAGTGTAGATTTTGAATTCATTGAAAATGGTGTTCAAATTACCACACTGGCTAAGCTAAACGCTCAAACGGGTGTAGAAATGGAAGCACTAACTGCCGCAAGTGTTGCAGCACTTACGATTTATGATATGTGCAAAGCGCTAGAGCGCTTTATCAAAATTACAGACATCCAGTTATTGGAAAAAGAAGGTGGTAAATCCGGTCATTGGACAAGCGATACACAGCGGCCCTCCCTCTGTGAAAAAACTTAAAAATGCCTAAATTAATTGACAAATTTGGTAGAGAGATTACCTATTTAAGGCTCTCGGTTACTGAGCATTGTAATTACCGATGTTTTTATTGCCGTGATGATGAGCATGTGCCAAATTGCAAACGAGAGGATATTTTAAGTTACGAAGACATTGAAAGGATTGTTCAGATTTTTGCCGAATTAGGGGTCACTAAAGTCCGATTAACAGGTGGAGAACCTTTGTTACGAAGAGGTATTGTTAAAATTGCCAGACTCATCAGTCATGTTGATGGTATTGACGACCTGCCTTTATCTACTAATGCACATTTGTTAGAAAAATTTGCTAAAAAATTGCATCAAAATGGGGTTAACAGGGTGAATATTTCTATTGATTCACTCATCCCTGAAAGGTTTAAAAAAATTACCCGTGGTGGTGATGTAACCGAAGTTATTAAAGGCATTGATGCTGCCATACAAGCAGACATGAATCCAGTCAAAATTAATGTGGTGGCAATGCGTGGTGTGAATGATGATGAAATTGAATCAATGGTTGATTTTGCCATTACCAAAGGTATTGATGTGCGTTTTATTGAAACTATGCCAATTGGATCAGTAGGTATAGAAGCGCTTGAACAGCATATTAGCGAAAAAGATATTTTTGCTAAACTCAATAAACATCTTGGTAGTAGATTAAACCCTATTAACGCTAGCAGAACAGATGGTCCTGCACATAATTTTAAAATTAAAGGTACAAATTCTACCGTGGGTATTATTAGTGCTGTATCTAACCATTTTTGCCAAACTTGTAATCGTGTTAGGTTGACTGCTAAGGGGGATTTAATTTTATGTTTAGGTCAAGAAGATGCAATCTCATTAAAAGATGCAGTGCGTTCAGATTTAACCAATGATGAAATTAAGAATATGATTGTCAATACAATCCATAAAAAACCTGAAAAGCACGAATTTAACACTGTTGTTGATAATATTAGCAACCAACAAATGGTGGAAATTGGTGGATAAATATTTAAGTTGGACTAACAAATGAAGATTTATTATTTTGCTTCGCTTAAAGAAGCTTTAAAAATTCCCAGTGAAGAAATAATATTGAACGCTGATATTACAGTAGCGCAATTAAGAAAAAAATTGGTTGACAAGCACGGTGAATACCATTTTCCAGACAATATTCTTTGTGCGGTTAATCAAGAAATTGCCAATGATGATATTGTTATCGATGAAGCAGATGAAGTGGCTTTTTATCCGCCCGTAACAGGAGGGTAAATCAGCGATTTAGTGGATTATAAATAATCTTCAAATGGATTTTTATCTCTAAAACTACCCACTGCAATAGCGACGACAAGCAATATTAAAGAATTGAAGAAAATAGGCATAATAACAAATACATAGCCTAACTGATGTATTGCTTCGCCGCCAATAATAGCGGTTACTGCTGTTGCGCCACCAGGTGGGTGCATACATTTTAAAAAGTGCATAGCAACAAATGCTAGTGGAACAGCAATTGAGGTTGCCAATAGGGCGTTAGTAATCAAATAAAAACAACTAACGCCAACAATAGCAGAAACGCCGTGCCCAACAATTAAGTTTAGCGGGTGAGAAGTTGCAGCATGTGGTGCGCCAAATATTAATATTGCTGAGGCACCTGCTGAAGCAATAATTAAGGGGGAATTAGCACTTTGTAGAATAACATTGGAAAAAAATCCAGTTGCAATAACAGCTATAAATACTCCAATCGCTGAAATTAATAATTCTTTATTATTCACCACCCTCCCCCTTAGTAGTTTAACAATCTATATGTTGTTTTAACCTGTACTCCAGCCTCTTGGGCGTCTCATTCCAGCAATCTTACAAGTTTGCTTGACATAGCCGTAAGGAAACATTTTAAATAATTTAGTTTTTGCTACTTTTTTATCAACCCCCAAATCAACCCCCATTTGTTTCGCTGTATGTCGAACATCAGGTGCTGCTCCGTGCTCATTGTAGTAAACCCTCATAAAGTCAAATATAGGCCAATACTCATCAGTTAGTGTTATATTTTCTGATTTGGCTAACTCTAAGGCTACCTCTTTATCCCAGTTTTCTGGGTGAACCAAATAGCCTTCAGCGTCTAGTTCTATTTCTTTATTATTAATATTCATAATAGTATAAATTTTATTGTATTTTTATATTCATCGCACTAGGGTCTTTAAAATCAAATCCTTTTATATCTGCATCAGCAGCAAGCACATTAATATATTCCTTAATACCAGAAGTGCTAGATTGGTTCTGCAAATACTCTCTAATGTGCTCTTCTACCATTGCAAATGACAAAATTTCATTTCGCTCCTTGTCTAAAAATTTAACTTTATTGTTGTCATAATAACGCTGACAAGACTCTATACTCGCTATAGGAATGATGACATTATCACTGATCAACTGGTTAATCTTTTCTTCTTCATTGGCATCATTTTTTTTAATACCAGCTTCTTGTAGTAATAACTGCTGAACCACCAAGGCTTGCGCTGCTTTAAAAATAACCTCTTCTATATTTGAAGCATCTGTTTGATATTGCATTTCTTGAAATACATCATCATCGCTAATTTCTACATCATTAATTTTAATAGGCATAAGTAGCTACCTTTTTCTAACTATCTGGTAATTTGTGCGTGTTAGATATTGTACTGGCACACTCCAGATATGCACCAACCTGGTAAATGGAAAAATAACAAAAAGTGTCATGCCTAATACTAAATGCAATTTAAATACCCAAGCCTCAGCTACAATAAAATCAGCAGCACCCGTTCTAAATGTTACAACATGTTGCGCCCAATTTGCTAAGGCAATCATTGAGCTACCATCTAAATGTTGTGCTGAATAAGGAATAGTTAATAAACCTAATAATAATTGTGCGAATAAAAAAAGCAGGATGAAAGTATCGCTAAATTTAGAGGTTTTACTAATACGCTTATCAAACAAACGCCTGTTTAATAAAATCAATATGCCAATCAAGCACATTGTGCCAAAAATACCACCAGCAGTCATTGCCATTATTTGCTTAGTACCAGCACTCATAAATGGGTGATACACCCATTCTGGGGTTAATAAACCAACAAAGTGACCAAAAAATAGTAGAATAATGCCAATATGGAATAAATTACTGCCTAATAACATACCTTTTTTTCGTAGTAGTTGTGACGAGTCTGCTTTCCAAGTATATTGGTCCCTGTCATAACGCAATGCACTACCAGCAATAAATATTGTCATCGCAATATAAGGATAGTAACCGAAAAAAAACTGTTCTAAAAAAGTATTCATAATATATCTCCTAGTGTGTTAGTGTAGCACTGGTCTCACAAGTGCCACATTCTGATGATTCTCCGCCAAAGGCTTCTTGCTCTTGCCATAACTCATCTAATTCTTCTAGTGTTTCTGGCTCTTTGGGGCTATTTTGTATTGCTTCTGCTACTTTAAATTTATTTACTTTAGCATTAGATAACGCCTCTAATGCAGAAAAAATAACATGGTAAGGTGATTCATTTTTTTTCAGTTGACCACCAATTAAAGCAATAATATCAATCGTATCACCTAATGACTCTATGGCTTCTTTATCATCGCATAAAGATAAATACTCTAAAAACACAGGCAAATAATCAGGTAATTCCTTCTTACCAACAAACAAATTTTTCCTTGCATACATCTGTGCTAAATCAACCATAGCAGGTCCACGGTCGCGTGATTCGCCATGAATATGCTCAAATAAATTTAAACAATGTGCACGACTTCTGTCAAAAGTTGATACAAAGCGTTCTTGTAATTCTAAGAAATCTTTATTTTTGTAATCTTCTATAAAAGACAATAATTCTTTTAAAGTTTTTTTAGATAATAAAGATTCCTGTTTTAAAGCCTCAGCCAACTCATCAATATTTTTATAGACATTGATATCTGGATAAGACAGCAAAACAGCTAAAACTTTAAGTGTTTTCATGGAACTTTCCCATTCATAGTGTTGGCATGTGTTTTTCCACCAAACAAAGTGGCTGTAGTAGAGCCCTCAGAACAACCATTACCAAAGCTAAATCCACAAGAAGAACGAATATCAAAAGCAATTTCATTATCAAAAGGTGTCTCACCCGCATATTCCTTGTGGTTAGTGGGGATAACGAATCTATCTTCATAAGCAGCAAGCGCCATAGTTCTATACATATCATTAACCATATCTTCTGTTAAACCCACTTCATCCAACACTTCTGTCAGGACAACATTATCAACGCGTTTTGCGCGCATAAAATTACGCATTGCAATCATACGCTTTAATGCAAAAATAATAGGCTCATCATCGCCTGCAGTCAACATATTGGCTAAATAGCGAATTGGAATACGTAATTCTTCAACATTCGGAATAGGGCCTCGATGGTCAATCACACCTTTTTCAACCGCATTTTGAATTGGCGATAAAGGTGGCACATACCAAACCATAGGCAATGTTCTATATTCAGGATGTAATGGGAATGCCACCTTCCAGTCAATTGCCATTTTATAAACTGGAGAGTTTTTAGCCGCTTCAATCCAACTCTCAGGCACACCATCTTTTTTAGCTTGTGCTTGTACAGCTTCATCATTTGGGTCTAAGAAAATTTTTAATTGAGCCTCATATAGATCTTTCTCATCGTTCATATTTGCCATTTCTTCAATTTTGTTCGCATCATAAAGAATAACACCCAATGAACGAATTCTGCCAACACAGGTTTCAGAACAAACGGTTGGCTCTCCAGATTCTATTCTTGGGTAACAGAATGTGCATTTTTCTGATTTTCCAGATTGCCAGTTGTAATAGATTTTTTTATAAGGACAAGCGCTCACGCACATTCTCCAACCACGACATTTGTCTTGGTCAATTAAAACAATACCGTCTTCTTCGCGTTTATAGATAGCACCAGATGGACATGCTGCCACACAAGCCGGATTAAGACAATGCTCGCATAGGCGTGGCAAATACATCATAAATGTATTCTCAAATTGTCCATAAATCTCTTTTTCTATGGTTTTAAAGTTGTAATCTTTTGAGCGTTTTTCAAATTCACCACCCAGAATTTCCTCCCAGTTAGGCCCCCATTCTGGTTTTTCCATAACTTCTCCAGTAATCATAGAATGTGGTCTTGCTACCGGTGGCGTTGGCATTTCAGGTGCATTTTGTAGGTGTGCATAATTAAAGGTAAATGGCTCGTAATAATCATCAATTTCAGGTAAATCAGGATTGGCAAATATTTTTGCTAGCAATCTAAATTTACCGCCAATCTTAGGCTGTAATTTACCATTTTTAGAAACCCAGCCACCATTCCATTTATCTTGATTTTCCCAATCAACAGGATAGCCAATGCCAGGTTTTGTTTCTACATTATTAAACCAAGCATATTCCACACCTTGACGTGAAGTCCATACATTTTTACAAGTGACTGAACATGTATGACAACCAATACATTTGTCCAGATTTAGAACCATTCCTATTTGCGCTCTTATTTTCATAATTGACCTCCTGTTACTGGTTCATCTTTCCAGTCTACTTTATCCATTTTTCGTACAACAACAAACTCATCACGATTAGAGCCTACGGTGCCGTAATAGTTAAATCCATAAGACAATTGCGCATAACCACCAATCATATGTGTTGGCTTAGTGATGGCTCTGGTGACTGAATTATGAATACCCCCTCTAAAACCTGATTTTTCTGCCACTGGTGTGGTGGTAATTTTTTCTTGAGCGTGATACATCATTGACATGCCTTCTGGCACTCTTTGTGATACAACTGCTCTAGCAGCAATTGTGCCATTCACATTGTACAGTTCAATCCAATCATTATCCTCTACACCAATTTTCTTGGCGTCAATCTCACTTATCCATACTACTGGACCACCACGATTAAGAGTAAGCATCAATAAATTATCAGAATAAGTTGAGTGAATGCCCCATTTTTGGTGTGGTGTAATCCAATTCAAAACAACTTGAGAGCGTCCATCGTTATTCTCATTGATAATAGGTGCAATTGTTTTGGTATTAATAGGCGGCTTGTAAGTACATAAATTCTCACCAAAATCTACCATCCATTTGTGGTCTTGGTAGAATTGTTGTCTACCTGTAAGTGTTCTCCAAGGAATATATTCGTGCACATTTGTGTACCCTGCATTGTAACTCACATGCTCATCTTCAAGTCCTGACCAAGTCGGTGATGAGATGATTTTTCTAGGCTGTGCCTGCACATCTCTAAATCTAATCTTTTCATCTTCTTTTGGTTTTGCTAGATGTGTATGGTCTCTACCTGTTATTTTTCCTAGTGCCTCCCAAGCTTTAACGGCCACTTGCCCGTTGGTTTCTGGTGCAAGAGATAAAATAACTTCGGTTGCATCAATATCAGTTTCGATTTTAGGTAGCCCCTTAGAGACGCCCTCCTCTCTAACAACACGATTTAAATCAGCAAGCAAGGACACTTCATCTTCGGTGTTCCAGGCAATACCCTTACCACCATTACCTATCTTAGACATTAATGGACCGAGTGAAGTAAACTTCTTATAGGTATCCGGATAATTTCTTTCAACCTCAATAAAGTTTGGCATAGTCTTACCAGGAATTGCTTCACATTCGTCATCAAACCAAGCTTTAACATCCGTTGCTTGTGCCATCTCTGCTGGCGTATCATGCAAAATAGGCAAGGCAACCACATCTTTTTCTTTGCCTAAATGCCCTGGGCAAAGTTCTGAGAATTTCTTGGCTAAGCCTTTATAAATATCCCAATCACTTCTTGATTCCCAAGCAGGATCCACTGCTTTAGAGAGTGGATGGATAAAGGGGTGCATATCTGAGGTATTTAAGTCGTTCTTTTCATACCATGTCGCTGATGGCAGAACAATATCTGAATACAAACAGGTGGTTGACATTCTAAAGTCTAGCGTTACAAATAAATCAACCTTACCTTCTGCGCCATCACGCCATTTAACCTCAGAGGGTTTTTTATCTGTTTCATTGCCTAATACTGCATTTTGCGTACCCAGTAAATGCTTTAATAAATACTCATGTCCTTTACCACTAGAGCCTAATAAATTAGAGCGCCAAATAAACATATTGTGAGGGAAGTTTTTTGGATTATCAGGGTCCTCACAAGAGAACTTAAGCTCCTTAGATTTAAGTTGCTTAACAATATAATCTTTAACATCCATGCCTGCTTTTTCCGCTTGCTTGGTAATTTCTAATGGATTTTCTTCAAATTGTGGCGCTGAAGGCAACCAACCCATTTTTTCACTACGAACATTACAATCTATCATGGAATAATTACCCCATTCTTTCTTGTCAGCCAGTGGCGATAAAATATCATCAACCTCAAGTTTCTCGTAGCGCCATTGGCTAGAGTGATTATAAAAGAAGGAAGTTCCGTTCATATGGCGAGGTGGCCGATGCCAATCCAAGCCAAATGCTAAGGGTTGCCATCCTGTTTGTGGACGAAGTTTTTCTTGCCCCACATAATGTGCCCAGCCACCGCCAGATTTACCGATACAACCACACATCATCAACATATTGATAATGCCACGATAAATCATATCCATGTGATACCAATGATTAACAGCAGCACCTAAAATAGGTTCTTTCAAATCCTGAGTGGGTAACCCCATTAAAATAACACTCTACCACACACTCAAAAGGACGGTTAAAAATGCAAGATCTATTCACCCA
>CAJHVR010000778.1_pt1 | contig 11344 bp, 7 predicted proteins | sample 9196871 | NCBI WGS metagenome assembly CAJHVR01 (sample SAMEA7706165, study PRJEB36976) | symbiont metagenome | biome: Marine hydrothermal vent biome [ENVO:01000030]; feature: Bathymodiolus gill tissue material [ENVO:01001393]; material: Bathymodiolus-dominated oceanic mussel reef... | reverse complement strand
GTTTTTTGTGGTGCTGGATAAAAAGCAGTTTTGTTGATTTAGATGGTTGGCAAAATGGGGGGGTTGGTTTGGTTGGAGTGAGTTTTTAAGGGGCGACTATTTAGAAAGGTTAAGTGCTGTGTAGGGTATTCGTTTTAATTAAAAAAAGTAAACATTACGGAGCTAAATATGATCGACTCATTAAACAATATTAATCTAACGCCAATTGCGATAGTTTTTGTCGTTGTTTTATTTTTGTATTTAAAAAGAGGTGGTAAATATAAATACGAAAAACACAAAGCATTGTTTAGTGCAGCAGAAATCAATTTTAAAAATGCCTTAAGTCAAGCGATTGTCAATCCTAATTTAGTCGTTTACGGAAAGGTAAGAATAGCAGATATTATTACACCCTCTATTAATAAAAAGTTTAACAACAAAATGTGGTGGAAAGCATTTACAAAAATTAGCTCCAAGCATGTGGACTATGTTATTTGTGATAAGCGTAACTATTCAGTGTTATGTGTGCTTGAGTTAGATGACCAGTCGCACAACACCAGCAAAGCAAAACAAAGGGATTCTTTCGTTAATAAGGCGTACAAGTCAGCAGGAATTGAACTGATAAGAGTTAAAGCAAGTAGCAATTATCCGCAAGATTTTTTATTAAATTTATTTAGTAAAAAGGTGCAACAACAACTTAGGGGCAATAGATAAAATAATGAAAAATCGTCTTTACGCCTTAATATTTTTACTCCCCATACCAAGCGCTTTGTTGGCAAGCGATATCGCTTTGCCTAAGATTAGCAATGATATGCAAAAACTTGCAAAAGAGGCTACTTCAAACGCTCGCATTAAGGCACTTAATGTGCAGAAAGTTGCACCCAAACCTAGTAAAAATCTTATTGATCAAGTTGAAAAATTGGCTAACCAAGCAAAAAAACAAGCAGAAACACAAAAAAATACAGTCAACATTTTGCTCAATAAAACTGTGCGTAACGCTAAATGGAAAGCCAAACAAACACAACTCATTCAAAGCCTTAACAAAACCTTAGATGTTGAAGATGAAGCTAAGCAATCCGAAACCGTTTCAGGGCATAGATTGTATTTGTTTGTCTCTTCGTCTATGCCAAAAAATAAAATGCGCCAATATGCACGACAACTAACCAAATATCCAAACGCTCAAATGATTATGAGGGGCTTTATCGGTGGTGGTAAAAAAATGCAACCTACCATGGCATACATTAAATCTATTATCACTAAAGATGCGCATTGCAATCGAGGTGTTGCTTGCAAAACTTATAAAACTAAATTCAATATAGATCCTGTTCTTTTCCAGCGATACCAAATTACCCAAGTGCCCACTTTGGTATATGTAGATGACATTAGTGGTGGTGGTTATTGTTCCGAAGGAAACACCAAAATTGTTAACACCAAAGGCGTTCATAAATTCATAGGACTTGCACCAATTAAGTACATGGTGAGTGAGTTGGCGGATAAAACAAAGTTATCAAAATTACAATTACTGAAAACAAAATGATGAAATTTTTTAATGCAAAAATTATTGTATTATTTATATCATGCCTTTCATTGCAGGCATTAACAGCAACAGAGATAAAAAAATCAGCGAAGAAAGAGAAAGGCTATTGGAATTACGAAATCATCAATAAAAAAGTAAAAGCAAAAACGCCTCTACCCAAAGCACCACCCCCACCCGTTGCCATGCCAACTAACGAGGTGCTAATGCAGCTACACCCCGATCAAATAAAAATATTAGTGCAAACATGGAGAAAACATGCTGTGCACACGATGAATCCACATGATGTTAGCGAGGCTTTGCGAATTCAAGATGTGGCTCGTAAAAAGTCTGCGGCTTATGCTGCTGTTGTTGGGTTCGTTATTCAGCAAAACCCGAATTTAACATTAGCCGATGAAGTGCCCATTACGAATGCTGGCAAGCAAGCACAGTTTGATAGACGAGAACTTGCGATGAATAAGCTCATTCTTCGCTATGAAAAGCACTATGGTTTGTTGTATTTCACATCAAAAACTTGTGAATATTGCCGAATCCAAGACGGTGTTTTAACGCAATTTTTGCATGATTTTAATTACACCATCAAAACTGTTGAATTGCAGAAAAATTCAAAACTTGCATTGAAATTTAACATCAAACAAACACCAAGTATTATTTTAGTTAATAAACGCACAAAGAAATGGATTCCAGTAACTTTTGGGGCGAGCTCCCTACCTTCTTTCAAAGAAAATGTTTATCGCGGTATTCGATACATTCAAAAAGAAATTACACCAGCCCAATTCTTTACTAACGAGAGTGATATGGGTACAGGTCTAGATCCAACAAATAAACAGGAGTAAAAATGAGTAATAATTTTACTGAAAGCATTGTAATAAGGCTAACGAGAGAGCAGGCTCTAGCTGTTGAAGAAATTGCAAAGAATAAAAACACCACAAAAACAAGTGTTTTAAGAGACTTAATCATATCAGGATTAGACAACCATACAAATCATGCAAATCTCAACCAAAAGATGCTGGTTGAAATATTAATGATTCTACGAGAGTCAATAAAAGAGGATAAAGCTATTTATACAGACATTTTAAATGCAAGAGATGATTTTAAAAAATTGCATGGAATAAAGTAAATGCAAGAGATGATTTTAAAAAATTGCATGGAATAAAGTAAATGCAAGAGATGATTTTAAAAAATTGCATGGAATAAAGTAAAAAAATAATGAGAAAAGTTAAAGACAATTCAACGATTAAAAATTGGCTTCGTGGTGGTCAAATTGTTGATCATAACATTCGCATGTTTAGGCAAACAGCCAAACGAGTTAGTTTGTTCTCTTTGTTTACTTCCTTGGTCTATGTTGCTGCCTATACCAATATTAACACCAGTAACAACGATCGGACTTTGGTGTTTAATTATTACCAATCATTTTTAATGAATGAAATCTCTGGAGAGCAAGGCGTAAATACTTTTGTTTATAACAATAAATTACTAAAAATAAAGCACTCTAAAGTAATCAGCTCTAATTCTTTTATTAACGCTAAGAATAACTTTAAATCAACACTCCTTGAAGGCTTTATACAGTCTTTGATACTCAGTTTTTTAATCTACATGATTATTAGTTTCTACATTGGAAAATATGGAAAAAATAAACAAGATGATAAATTTTTGCGAGGTGGGGCATTTATTAGCAATCAAGCCTTTACAAAAAGCTTAAAGAAAAAACAAATTAATCAAGATTTGAGACTTGGCGAAGTACCAACACTCAAAGGCATTGAAACTATTCATTTTGAAATTAGCGGAGCAACAGGTACTGGCAAGTCACAAACGCTTAAACATTTAATCAAAGACATTAAAAGTAGAGGCGATAGGGCGATTATATATTCCTCCTCCACTGAATTTATCTCTGAATTTTATGATGAGTCTAGGGATATTATTTTAAACCCCTTAGATGATAGATCGCCAAACTGGAGTATTTGGAATGAAGTTGAAGAAATTTATCATTATGACGATATCGCAGCTTCACTCATTCCTGATGTTGAAGGCGATCAGGGCGATCCTATTTGGAAGGGGGCATCTCGTTTGTTGTTTGCAGATATAGCACGCAAACTTAAAGAAAACGGCGGATACTCAACAAGGCTATTTATTGACAGTCTTTTAATCATATCTAATGAAAAAATCAAAAAAATCATTGACAATACACTCTCAACTATTATTTTTTCTGGCAATGAAAACAAAATAGCCGACAGCGTCAGATTTACATTAGTAGAGAGCATTAAATCCTTAAGATTTTTAACCAATGATAGAGGGAGTTTTAGTATTAGAAAATGGGTCAAAAATGAAAAAAATGAAAAAGAAGAAAAGAATAGCGGCTTTGTATTTATTAGCTCACTTGGCGATCAACATGAAGTATTAAAGTCATTAATCAGTTGTTGGATGGATATCTTTGCCTCAAGCATACTCTCATTGCCTGAAGATAAAGATCGTCGAATCTGGTTAATTATTGACGAATTACCCAGTTTGAATAAACTCAAATCCTTAAAAAGGATATTGGCAGAGTCTAGAAAATATGGCTGTTGTGTTGTTATTGGTTATCAGAGCTATTCTGAGGTGGAATCTATTTATGGCAAGAAAGGTGCGGAGTCTTTATCTGATTTAACCGCAAGCAAGATATTTTTTAGATCCAATGATTATTTTAACGCCAATCATACTTCCCAACAGTTGGGCAAAGAAGAAATTAAAACCACGAATGAAAATCTAGCCATGGGCGCGCACCAGGGTCGTGATTCTATTTCTATTACCGAAACTGAAAAACAAAAAGAATTAGTTTTACCCACAGAGATAACCAATCTTAAAAATTTACATGGATTTTATCGCCTCCCAGGCAATCACCCTGTTGTAAGTTTTAAACAAACATTGTTTAAGAAAGGAAAAATTCAAGTTGATGGATTTGTTAATAGCAAGAAGACAAATCATATTTATATGCTTGAGGGTGGTTCAGACGATAGTGACAACCTTGGTGGAAGCCTTAGTGGAAACCTTGGCGACAACCTTAGTGATAACCTTAGCGACAATCTTAGCAACAACCCTGATGATGTTGAAATTGACCTTACAGAAACGAATTTTAACTCTGTGCCAGATTATGTGGCTATGGAAATACCGCTTGATAAAGAGCAATATTCTTCAAATCTTAACACTAATGTTAAGACATCACAAGATGAAAATGAAGGTGAAGGTGAAGGTGAAGGTGAAGGTGAAGGTGAAGATGAAAAAGTGGAACAATCAATTATGTCACGAGGACTTGACTAATGTTGACTATATCTAAAATATCAACTCAAGGCTCTGGTTATTACGGCAAAGACAACTACTATACTAAAGGCGAAGAAGCAGCAGGACAATGGTTTGGCAAAGGTGCAGAGCGCCTTGATTTGTTCACTAATAGCTTAATTGATGAAAAAATGCTGAATGTGGCAAGAGGATCAGTTAACAATGATAAATTCGACGCCATGCTCAAGGGAAATTTCAACGGAATAGAATTAGGCAGAATAGAAAACGGAAAAAAAATTCATCACCCTGGCTGGGATCATACCTTTAGTGCGCCAAAATCAGTATCTATGTTGGCTTTAGTAGCTGGAGACGAGAGGTTAATTGAGGCGCATGATAAAGCAGTCGATTATGTGTTGCATTATATTGAAGACAATTTGGCTGAATCTAGATTTCGTCAGGGTGAGGCAATTGAAACTAAAAAGACGGCTAATATTATTGCTGCTAAATTTAGACATGACATATCACGAGACAAAGATCCGCAATTACACACACATGCAGCTATATTGAATGCAACATTTGGAGGCAATGGAGAGTTACGCAGTTTAGATTCGCCTGCACTTTATGAACATAAAATGCTGGGAGGGGCATTGTACCAGTCAAAATTAGCCTCTATTGTGAAAAAACTCGGCTATGAAGTTGAGATTCAGGACAAAGCCACATTTGAGATAAAGGGAGTGGATAAAGACCTCATAAAAAAAGCTTCAAAACGCCGCATGGCTATTATAGAAATGCAAAAACAGCAAGGCACTAGTGGCGCTATAACCGCGCAATATGCTGCACTTGCAACACGCCCTGAAAAAGAGGAATTATCTTATCAAGAAAAACAAGCGCTTTGGAGGCATGATTTTGGTAAAAAAGCCATTAATAAAATGATTGTATTTTCTAATCAAGCACTTAAGAAACCAACACTCACTCAAGAGCAAATTAAACAACAAGATTTGGAAGCGCTAAAAGCTGTGAATAGTGCTGTGCGACATTTATCTGAAAATGAAGCCGTATTTAAAGCCATTGATATCGCTAGAGAGGCGATTGTTGGCTCTCTTGGAAAATGCTTGCCATATCAAATTAAACAAGCAATTAATGCGAAAATTGAACATGCTGAATTATTACACGCAAAAACCACTGAAATAAAAATATTGAACAACAAGCCAAGAGATGTTCAAAAGCGTGCTTACACAACACCTGAGCTAATAGAAAAAGAAAAATTGTCTCTTAAAATAATGAGAGAAGGCAGAAATCAAATTGAGCCAATTGTTGCTAAAGATTTATCACTTAATCGAGGCGATATTTTTACCAAAGGGCAAACCAAAGCCGCAATAGAAATTTTAACCACTAAGGATAGATTTATTAATATCCAAGGTTTTGCTGGAACAGGCAAGACTTATATGCTTGAAGAGGTTCTAGAGCAAGCAAATAAACACAAGGTTAAAGTTATTGGAATGGCGCCAAGCAATGCAGCTGCAAATGTACTCAAAAAAGAAACAGGCATAGAGTCAAAAACTGTAAAAAAACATTTAATGAGTGGATTACAAAAACTTAACAAAAAACCTGGACAACAGGAAACACCTCAACCACCTAAACAAAGAGAGTTATGGGTCATCGATGAATCAAGTTTTCTTTCAACAAGCCAAGTACTCGCCATTACAAAACTGGCAACAAAAGAAAATGCTCAGGTTGTTAATCTAGGCGATGGCAAACAACTTTCGGGCGTTGAAGCAGGTAAGCCATTTATTGTTAGCCAACAAAAAAAATATGGACTAACAACCATCAAGATGGATGAAATTATCAGACAGACAAATACCGAACTAAAGCAAGCAGTTTATAGCGCAACAAAAGGAGACATTCATTCTTCATTTGCAAAGATTAATAAAAACATCATTCAAGTGCAAGACAATCAAGGAAAAGATTTGCCCGTGTTAAGGCGAAAAATGATGGCTGAATCTTATCTTGCAATGACACAAGAAGAGCGAGCCGATACTTTGGTCATTAGCCCTGCAAATGAGGACAGATTTGATGTTAATGAGCACATAAGAAAAGGCTTAAAAAACGATAATACACTTGGCAATAAATCAATTCAAAGTACAAATTTGGTTAATAAAAACTTAACCACTGAAGCCAAAACAAAATCTTACAATTACCACGAAGACAATGTTGTTCGTTTTAATCGTAGTTACAAGAAACTGGGTATTGAAAAGAACAGCTACTTGAGAGTTTTTAGCATTGATGTTGATAAAAATGAATTAACTTTGATAGCCAAAGACAACCAAGAGGTTATTTGGAATCTTGAAAAATACGCCAGCAAAAATGTTGAAGTTTATAACGAGAATCAGCGTGAAATTCGCATTGGCGAAGAATTGTTTTGGCGTAGATCGGGAGGCACTAAAGACAACAAGCGCCATACTAATGAAAAAATTAAAATTTTAAACATAAATAGATTTTCTAAAAGCGTTAAGTATGTTGACCTAGAAACAGGTGAATCACAATCAATGCGCCTTAAAGACTTTGAAAACAAGCACTGGGAATATTCTTATTGCCTTACCGCTCATCAAGCACAAGGACAAAGCAGTAAAAAAGTAATGATTAATCTCGAATCTTGGCGTGGTAAGTTATCAAACCAACAAGCATTTTATGTTGAGATTTCAAGAGCCAAAGAAGAGGCGATTATTTTTACCGATGATAAAGACAAAATACAGCGCCAACTCACGACCAAAACTGGTGAAAAAGAAAGCTCATTTGAGCAAGTGATTGATAAAAGATCCAATCAATCAAGCGATATTTACGCCAAACAAAAAGGTTTAAAAACTAGCGAAGAATTTAAGCAAGAACAACAACAAGCACTTAGAGATAAAACAGACAAATACCTCAAGTCTTTATCAGCAGATGAGATGAAAAAACTTGAAAATGAATATCGTAAAACTACCCCTAATACCCTGTTAAAAGGATTTGATAAAGCCAAGAGTGGCAGTAGAATGAAAGAGATTTATCAAGGTCAAATTAGACTTTACGTTCAAGAAAATAGAGTCAGTCCACAAGAAAATACAATCACAACACAAGAACAAAATAAAGTTACAACACAAAAATTACAAACATCAATGGAGGTAAGCCGATGAATATTTTAAACAATATTTTTAGTAAAAAATATTTCAAATCAATTCTTAAGAAATATTTTTTTGAATTGTTTACTCTTACAGGGTTTGTTGTAATAAGTTTGTTTATGTTAAGTGGACAAGTTAAAGCCAGTTGGATGGATGATTGGGTCAGTCAATCAAGTAGCTCTGGTCCAAGTTATTTTGAAGGGCAAAAGCGTGGGTATGCAAATGGAGGTAGTTTTTCTTTGCGTTATCGCAACTCTAAAGAGTATTTGTTTAGTATTCAAAAGCCTAGATTAAAATCAGGTTGCGGAGGTATTGACCTTTTCTTAGGCGGGGTGAGCTTTATGGATCCTGAATATCTTATGCAAAAATTACAAGGCGCCATACAAGCAGCACCAGCGATAGCATTTGATTTGGCGCTAAAAACGATGGCACCTGAAATCTCGGACTCCATAAAAGCATTTGAAAAAATAATCAATGAGTTAAATGGCATGCAAATTAGCGAATGTAGTATTGCCAAAAAAATCGCAACAGGAACTCGCCTAGATAAAGGGTTTGGAGAAATTTTAAGCTTGTTTGATTCCAAAGAGTCTGCCAAAGATGCCACTTCTAAAAACTTTGTTAATTCCAAGGAACAACAAAAGAACAATCAAAACAAGCCAACAAAAGAACAAAAGAAAAGCGTTGAAGGTTGTTCAGATACATTCAAAAGAGTATTTACTCAAAATGGCTCAGTGTTAGAGCATATTGCTGATACTAAGGGGTTAAGCCAATATGCGGACTATATGCGTGCTTACCTGGGCGATGTCATTATTAATTATGCTGACAATCAGTATTCAAATAAGCCTGTTGAGGCTTGCGCCAATCAAGATGTCACAAAGATTGATGATATTGTCACAGGCAGTGCTATCATTCGACCTGTGGATGGCAGTGACTGTAAGCCATCAGGAGATGTTGCGTTGTTAAAAGTTGTTGCAGATAGAATGAGATCAATTGCAACAAAGATTAAAAACAAAGCAAGTCTTACCACTGATGAGACCAAGTTTTTGAATTCAATTCCTTTTGATATATTTGCCTCACTTAATTATGCGGTTATAACGGATACGCAAGAGGTATTAATTGACAATTTTAAAGACATTATCGCTCGTGCTATGGCGTATGCCATGGTTGATGATTTAGTGTCTAATATTAATGAGCTTATCCGTGTTGCAAAATCACAATCAAGCCAAGCCAATGATGGCGCTAGCATACTTACTTGCGAAGTATCCATCATAACACCATTGTTGGACAAAGTAACTGCATTAAACACCAGAGCACTTGAATTGCAAAAAGCAATTAGAGAAGCTCGATACGAGTTATCAAAAGAGGTAAACAACAATATGGAATTTAATAGAAATATGTCTAGAGATGTTAAAAATAAATAATAAAAATAAATAATAAATAAAAATTAACTGGAATTTGTAATGAAAAAAATACTTGCAATAATCTTAACCCTGTTCATAGTGCCAGAGGTACTAGCACTTGATATGGAATATTATGCACCCAACGGACTGCCAACAGTTGCCGAGGCTTTTCAACGAATGGCATTGATTTTTAGTGATGGTGATTATTTTTCAGCGTACGGTATTTTTGTCATGGTTGGTATGTTTCTTGCGATAGCGAATAATTATGTTGTTAAGCCATCAAGTGGCGGAGCTTCGTCGAATTACTCTTGGATAACACCAGCAATCATTGGCACTATTTTAGTGTTTGGTTTAGTAGTTCCTAAAGGCACCATTCATATTTACGATCCAGTTAAAAATAATACAATAAGTGTACCTGGCATCCCTGATGGCGTTGTCTTAATTGCTGGTTTGTTTAACTTGCTTGAACGCAAGATGATTGACATCACTGATACGGCTAGTGCCTATCCTTATAGCAAAAATGCAGACGGTATTAACTTTACGATGTTTTTAAATGCAATTCAAGAGGGTAAAAACAACAAGAAATATTTTTTACAAAAAGATGTTAAAGAATATTATTCTAAGTGCGGCAGACTATCTATGGCAATTACAGGCACAAATTTTGAAGATTTTAGAAGTGGCATTACATCCCCTTATGCGGTTTTATCTGAGTGGATTCATCCCAGTGTTTGGGTTAATATGTATAACGGTAATCGCACACTTAATAATATGACCTGTACTGAGGCATGGAATAATGTCTTAAAGGACGCATTGGCTGCTACTAATTTTACAGAAGAGGTTGAAAGTGCATGTACAGCAGGTGGTTTTGATGTCACAAACATTGCACAAAGACAACGGTGTTTTGAGATAATTGGTCAGGCTAATCAATTTTTTGATGTGACTTCCACTTCTGCCACTAATCTTATCCGTGAAGCATTTATTAATGAGACCATCCTTAAAAAAATAAACGAAGATGAGCCAGAGGCAGCGCAACGCTCTTTATTAGGTCGACAAATTACACTTCAAGGACTAGGATCACTTAATGCAGCACAAGACACCCAAGTAAACAACAAGGCAGTCATGACGGCAATTATTCTTGGCTTAATCCCCTTGCTATCGTTATTTTTTGTAACACCGTTATGGTTAAAGGCACTTAAATTTATAGCGGGGGCTATGCTTTGGCTTACCACTTGGGGTATTACTATGGCAGTTGCACATGCTGGAGTGATGGACGCTGCTATAGCAGTAACTGATGAGCTGGTGCGTCACAAAATGGGTTTAGATGCGTTTATGTTCGCTGAGACTGATGCGATAAAAGCCTTAATGTTGTTTGGTAAAATGCAATCTAATTCAATAATGATGGCGACCGCTGTTGCTATTGGTGTGTATGGTTTTGGTAGTTATGCCATGGCTGGGCTTGCACAAGGTATGGCACAAGGTATGCAAAACACAGGAGAGAGGGCAAGTTCTCAGACAATAACATCTGAGGGAAGATCTAGCATGAGGCGAGGTCTGTCAACATCCTTGGCGGATGCAGGCACTGTTCAAGGATCATCAGGTCCAAGTGAATCCATGGGCACTGGAGGGGGATGGAACAGTTATGCTGGAATGAGTAGCATGGATGCTTATAACGCTGGAATAAATCAAAATACAGGTGAGAATTTACGACATTCTGAAAGTGGCGTTGGAGGACAATCCATGCAAACTGCCGATGCCAAAGCAGGTGAGATTACTGGTGCTAACGCTGGTCGTAAACTTGTGGCAGATTCTAATGATGTTAGCAACTTGCAACAGTCCCATACCACAGCTAAAACTCAAACTATTGGCACTCAAACTTCTGCCGATTCCGCCAAAATAACGCAAGAAAATTTAGGCAAAGGCGATCAAGTAAAAGGTGCTGATAAAATTGCAGAATCTAATCAAGGTCAATTCCAAGGCAAAGTGCAAAAAGCACAATACATAGCTGAAATGACAGGACAAGATGGCAA
>CAJHVR010000470.1_pt1 | contig 11740 bp, 6 predicted proteins | sample 9196871 | NCBI WGS metagenome assembly CAJHVR01 (sample SAMEA7706165, study PRJEB36976) | symbiont metagenome | biome: Marine hydrothermal vent biome [ENVO:01000030]; feature: Bathymodiolus gill tissue material [ENVO:01001393]; material: Bathymodiolus-dominated oceanic mussel reef... | reverse complement strand
CAAGATATTGAAAAAAATAAAGCAGATATTTTAAAGTTAGCCCATGAAAAACAACTTGGGAGCGTACACTTTATTGAAGAAAAAATTTCAGGTACGATTGCTTGAAAAAAAAGAAAAATCTATTCAATCATTCATGATGCTCAAAATGGTGATGCTATCATAGTCAGTGAGCTGTCTCGTCTTGGCAGAAGTATGCTAGAAATTATGGAAATTTTATCTATTATTTCAGAAAAAAAATTACAGTACCTTTGTCTTGTCGGATTAAAGGGTGGTTAATACCATTTGGTTGGCTAATTGAGTGTTGCACTTATGATGTGAATTCAAGAATGTATAAAGTTTGGTTGGTTAATGAGGGGCTTGGTTGCCTTTGGTTTCCACCTAATGGGTGAAACTGTTTTTTGGTTGAAATCATTATGCCAGTTGGGGTTTGTGTGTTTTTTTTGGTTTTTATTTTTGGATTAGGGCTATGCAACAATTAACTGATTTAAAAGCTATTCTTCATTCCAAGCGTGCTAATATTTATTATTTAGATAAATGCCGAGTCATGCAAAAAGACGGGCGTGTTTTATATCTCACAGAAGAGCAAGACAATAAACAATATTGGAATATTCCCATTGCCAATACCACTTGTATTTTACTTGGCGGTGGCACTTCAATCACTCAAGCGGCGATGAGAATGCTCGCTCAAGCAGGAGTTTTAGTCGGTTTTAGTGGCTCTGGTGGTACACCGCTACTTATGGCAACGCAAATTGAATGGTTAACGCCGCAAAGTGAATACCGTCCTACAGAATATGTGCAAGCGTGGATGGGTTTTTGGTTTAACGAAGGCAAACGCTTGCATTTTGCCAAAATTATTCAAACTAAACGCATTGACTTTCTAAACAAAATATGGGGTAAAGATAAAGATCTTCAGGTTGAAGGTATTACACCCAACATAAAGCTACTAGATGATTTTAAGCAAAAAATTATCAATGCCAATAGCGTTAACAAACTTTTAACCGATGAAATGTTGCTTACTAAGGCTCTTTACAGGCAAGCGGTTACTGCCACTAAAACCACAAAGTTTACCCGCCAACATGATAGCACTGACTTGGCTAATGACTTTCTTAATCACGGTAATTATTTGGCTTACGGGCTAGCTGCCACCACCCTTTGGGTGCTTGGTATTCCACATGGTTTTGCCCTCATGCACGGCAAAACTCGCCGAGGTGCTTTGGTATTTGACATTGCTGATTTAATTAAGGATACCTTAATATTGCCTTGGGCGTTTATTTGTGCTAAAGAACGGATGAGTGAGCAAGAATTTAGACAACAATGCCTACAAAATTTTACTAAACACAAAGCCCTGGATTTTATGTTTCAAGTCATAAAAGAGATTTGTGCAGAGGCAGATAAAACAACTGAGAGTGAAAAATGTTAGTAACCTTCATTAGCGAATGTGAGAAAAAAGCCCTTAGCAGAACAAGACGAGTATTGGACGCTTTTGCCAACCGTATTGGCAACAACACTTGGCAAACTCCCATTACTGAAGAAGGCTTGAATGCGGTTAAAAGACTCTTACAAAAAACTGCCAGTAAAAATACTGCCGTTAGCTGCCATCAGTTAAAATCAAGAATTAGAACGGAATTACTGTGGGTGGTTGGGAGAAGAGAAAAATTTAATAATGAAGGGATTGTGGCAGTTAATTATACGGAAGCAGATAAATTTATAGGAGAAATAAACATGGGTGAAATATACGCAAATACCAAAAAGCAATCATTAGACCAGCATTTGTTTGCGGTTGGCGTGGTGGCAAAAGAATTAATGAAAACTTTTTGCACTGACGAGAATCTGCAAAAGGCGGCATTAAGTGCAGGATTTTGGCACGATATTGGTAAATTAGAAGTGCAGTTTCAAAATTGGATTAATAGGGAGTTAAAAAAGAAAAATTTAATAACTGAATTGCCAGAAAACGGCGTTCATATTGAAAAAGGGCGTTTCTCGTGGGAAAAATACCCTACCCATAACGAAGTGTCAACTCTAATTTATGAATTGTTAGCAGATGACTCTAGTTTAGGGAAGATTGAGAAAAAGGCAGTCAAACACACTATTTATTGGCACCATGCTAAGCCCATTCGCAAAGACGATATTTTTTATATCCATAGTCGTGTCAAACCAAGTTTGAATCAAGTTCTTGAAAAATTAAAAGACAATGATTTAAAAAAATTGCTTATACAAAGTAAAGAGGTAATGGAAAGTGTAGGCAACCTAATGGGCAGATATTTTGATAAAAATCAGATTAAAACTAAGTCAGTGTCAGATTATGAGGATGAAATCGATGGTGTCAAATTACCAGAATATAAAACTTATGAAACTTCGGGAGAATTAGAGTCATATAAGAGAAATATTAAGAAAAATGCTAAGGAAAATTTGATTAGAATTACGGTTATCACCGCTGATAGAATGGTTTCATCCCTAAGTTGTGAGGATTTACAAAATTATATTGATAACCGAAAATTAGAAAGTTTTGCCAAAGATTCCCTCACACAAGAGCAAGAATTAAATCAACATATTAAAGTGTGCCTTGAAGGTTTTGAGGTTAAATATCCTAATAGCGATAGAAACAAACAACAAACACAAGCTGCCGAGGAATTAGCAAACGAAGAGATTGATATTGCGGTATTAAAAGGTCCAGCGGGGTGTGGAAAAACCAAAATAGCTTTGGAATGGGCATTAAAGACTTCTGCTAAACAGATTATTTGGGTTTGCCCTAGAGTGGCTATCTGTCAAAGTCTGTTTAATGATTTAAGTAGCAAAGAGTATTTGCCAAATGCTACCATTGAAATCCACACAGGGGAATTTAAATACACCAATAAAAACCCTGATCCCTCTGAAAATGAATATTTTTCTGGCGATATTGTTCTAACCACAATTGACCAAATTATCAGTGGCATTACCACACATAGAAATATCAGTAATTTGGCTAGATTTATGAATGCTACGGTAGTGTTTGATGAGTTTCATGAATACATTCCAATGAATGGGTTTAATATTTTATTTGCTGAATTGATAGAATGTAAAAAACTCCAGCAAAACGATGAAACCTTGCCTAGCGCTTTGCTAGTATCTGCCACGCCCAATTATTATTTTGTTAAAGAGTTTTTAGATATAGCTCCAGAAGATATTGTCGGCATTGAGAGTTTTAACGAAAAATTTTATGAGATAGAGTTTATTGATTACGATGAAATAGCGAAAGATGAGACTAATGCTCTTTACCAAAAAGTAGATAAAAATACCTTTGTGATTAGCAATACTGCCATCACTGCACAAAAGAGTTTTATCAATAGTCAAGCAGACGAAAACAGTATTTTAACTCATTCTAAATTTACTCTAAAAGATCGGGAAAGTATTTTTAGCAGTGTATTTGATTCTTTTTCAGAAAATGGCACACATAAATTTGATGTTTTGCGTAGTGGCCCCGTAATTCAAGCTGCCCTTAATATTAGTTGTCAAAATATGATTAGTGAAATGGATATTGCTGAGAATATTCTGCAACGCTTAGGTAGGCTTAATCGCTTTGCAGAATACGACATGGCTACTTTAAAAATTGCAATAACCGAGGGTATTAAAAATGGTAAACAAAAAGGCAAAGCAGCAAAATTTTTAGGAAGAAGTCGTCAATTGCAAAGCACTAAAGTTTGGTATGGATTTTTAAGTAATAAATTAGAGAATAGCAAAAATATTACTATTGACGATTTATACACTTGGTATCAAGCATTTTACGAAGATGAAACTTGTCTGAATATGATAGAACAAGATTTTATTGCTTCATTAAAAAAAAGCGTCGGAGTTATTCATAAGAATATTTTTGAGCCAAAGCGGATTAAATTATCCAAGAACAGTACGATAAAACTTAAAAAACATTCATTAAGAGGGAATTCCAGATTTGTCCAAATGGCGATTTATGAAGTCAGTAAAGGAGAATCACTAGATGAGTATTTAACGGAATCAATGACTCTAGGTGTTAATGAAATTAAGAATGAGAATGATGGAGAGGATGACAGCGCTTTAGAGTTTATGGCTAAAAAACACCACAACATTAAAAAAGAGAATAATAAGATGTATGGCGTTACTAAAAAAACACCCAAAAAGTTTAAGAAAGAACTTTATCTTGAAAACTCACGAGATCCCGAGAAGCCCATTTATGTGAGTTATACGCCAAGTGACTTGGATACAGTGAAAGCAACAGCAAGCAGTGAAGCGATTTATTATTTAAAAGGCATTAATCAGGCCATTGGCGTTATGTCTATTTCAAAACTACAAGACAATGAGTGATAAAAAAGCCGCCTATGTGGCGGTAAAGAACAAAATTAATTTCAATTTTCCAAGCCACCTTTGTAGTGGTAAGTTAATTTTAAACAATTTTAAGCGGCATTAAAATTAAAAATTTTACAAATTTAATATCAATGGTATAAAATATTAATTGTAAATTGTGTTCACCTAGAAACAAAAACAAAAACAGAAACACATTTACATTTTTAATTTATAGGAAAAATATTATGAAGAAAATAGAAGGCATAAAAAGCGTTGATTTTAAAATCAAAGCATTAGGGCATGGCGTAGTAAATTGGAATGGCCCAACTACACTTAGCAATGAAGGAAAAACGGTAGATAATCACACTTTACCTAAGTTAAGAGGATATACCAACCTTACAGGGTGTATTAAAGAAGAAACGGGTTATAAGTATAAAAAAGAAGCCACTGATATTGATTTTAAGAAAACACCTTTATACATCAGTCAAAATTGCATTCGCCATCACTTATTTAGAAAACAGGCGTTTGATTTGCATTTTGCTAAAGAGAAAGACTTGACCCCCGTTATCGCTTCAATTACAGGCTTAATGCGTGGTTTCGTGGTGCCGTCTAGTCAATGTAAAAGAACCAGCCCACTTTTGATTGAAGATTTTGTCGATGAACTAGGCAATGGTAATTTTGATCAATTCGGTCAAGCAGGAGAGCGAGATAGTTCTTCATTTTTCTCAAAAACCACATTTGGCGATACAAAATACACTGCTTATGGCTCTATCAGTATTGAACAATTGCAGTTTATTTCGCTAGATAACAAATTTGATCGTGCGGCGATGATTATCACAGATGGGCAAGGTGAAGAGGTAGCGGAAAAAGTGCAAGAGTTTATCCAATCGTTGAATGTTGATTTAAACCCAAAGGCCGTTTTTCATCCAAACTATGTGCGTGGTGGTACGATTTTTGAAGAAGGCGAGCAGGGAGTTTTGCTCAATCAAGATGCGATTCAGATATTGACCCATGAAACTTTGGAAATGCTACAAAATCTAAATATCCGTCAAGCCAAAGGCTATATGTATGTAGATGAGTTAGAGGTGGATTATAACGATAGCAATAAAATGATGCGCCTTAAACGCGGTGATAGCACCAACCCCGAAAAAGATAAAGATTTTGCCATCTATTTTTACACTAAAGACTAAAAGGAGAGAGTATGAGAATTACCATAAAATACGATTCCTGTTGGCGTAATTCGTTTTTAGATGGCGACAACAATGCTCCTGTTCCAAAAAGAGGGAGAAAATATATCGCTTCTATTACCAGTCTTAAAAATGAAAAAAATTTCCTTAAACGAGAAATCAGCGAAGATACGGTGATGGGCGTGCTAAATCGCTTGATTGGAGATCAGAGAAAGTTGTATCAATCAAGGCAAGATGAAAACTATTATTTTGCCGATATTGAAAATAAAGTTACTTATACTGACAGACCTCAAATGACGCAAGAAATGACTTACCTGAGAAATGTATCGGGTAGCACTGATCAAAATTCTTTCACAGGGGCGATTAAATCAAATGATGCAATGTTTAATTCTGACTACTCTCAAGAGTTTTGGGGTGTGTTGGCGTTGAGTATTGATGAGTTGATTGACTTTGTTGTTAGTGATGAGTTACTAATAACAGGGATAGAACTTGATCCGATTTCTGTTATTAGTAAATTAGAGTCTTTAAATAAAGAAAAAGCACTCCCTAAGAATGAAAATTTGGAGAAGGTCTTGAGTATTTTTACAGAAAGATTTGGCGATATAAATTATTTTAATAATAAAGATGAAATAGTAGTTATCAGTTTATACGCCTCTGCCTTGTATTTACAGTTGGGAAGGTTGTCAGATAAATATGATATGAACAGTGCAAAAACTAAGGTTGGTGGGATTAGTGGTATTTCAAAACGCGGTTTTACCAAAAAAGACTTTATGGATAAATTTACTACAGGCCCGAAAAAGAAAATATGGGGAAATCCTTATATTCACGAAACTTTTGTAAAAGGTGAAGGTAAAACCAAGAACTTGATGACAAAAGCTAGTGGGGAGTTGGATATTATTTTAGATATATTAAAAGACGAGGCTAGAGAAATGCGCACAATGATTTATGATGCAGGAGTTTCAAGTTTTTATCTAGGCAAAAAAGGTTTGGCTTTTGTGAGTTGTATTAATACTAGCGAGGTAAGAAAATGACCCGTTATCAAGATTTAGAACTCTTACCAGATGTAGAATTACCGATATTCTTTATCAGGAACAAAGTTTACACTAAGCTCCACAAAGCCATTTTTGACCTAAACGCCAGTGATATTGGTGTGAGTTTTCCACAAGCCAAAGAAAGGTTGGGTTGTGTTATTCGCATTCATTCCACTAAAGACAGGTTAAATGAATTACAAAAATTAAACTGGCTTGGTGGTTTAGCTGGTTATTGTCAAGTAGGTGAGGTTTTTTCTGTACCCGATGAAGTTAAAGGTCATCAGGTAATTTCACGTATTCGTCAAACTATGAGTATGGCTAAATTATCTAAGAAAATTGCTTATTTACAAAAAAAAGGTTATCTAAAAGATAATGAAGCGGATAGTTATAAAAAGCAATACAAAGCCAAACTATTTGCAACGGGGTTGGATAATCCATATTTGGAATTACAAAGCGTTTCAACGGGCAGTAAATATCGTTTGTATATTCAGTTTGGCGAGTTGCAACAACAGGCAGTAATTGGAGAATTTAATCGTTTTGGATTAAGTAAGACGGCAACTATTCCTGTTTTTTGACCATTAATTGGTAGCTCTTTAAAAATTTGTTATAAAACAATAAGTTGTAATAACAACAAAAAGCATTGGTGTTTTAATGGTTTTTTGCTTTAAGTTGTTGTCACAATTTGTTTTTTTGCAGTTAAAATACTATTCACCACCACACAGGTGGCTTAGAAATGTATCCAAAAAGCCTACCACTTCTACTGTGTATTCACCACCACACAGGTGGCTTAGAAATACAATTTGAGCACATCTTACTAATATTTCATATTCACCACCACACAGGTGGCTTAGAAAGTGTCAAAATTAACACTGCTGAGCACTCATCAATTCACCACCACACAGGTGGCTTAGAAAAAAGGTGTTGAGGCGTGCTATGTCAAACTTATATTCACCACCACACAGGTGGCTTAGAAATTTATACATACCATAGGCAGAAGCTAAACCACATTCACCACCACACAGGTGGCTTAGAAAGTTAATTGTGTATCTGGTGTATTCCCCGACCAATTCACCACCACACAGGTGGCTTAGAAAAGATTGCTTTAGAGCGTTGATACTCTTGTTTGATTCACCACCACACAGGTGGCTTAGAAAGAGGTGCAATTGGTGCATTTGCGTCTACAGCCATTCACCACCACACAGGTGGCTTAGAAAAATGCTTGACATATAGTCTGTATTCCTCTGCGATTCACCACCACACAGGTGGCTTAGAAATTGAAGTTGTGGGGTTATTGTATCAGATTGTGATTCACCACCACACAGGTGGCTTAGAAATATCCTAACGACTACGACGATAAAATCGAAACATTCACCACCACACAGGTGGCTTAGAAACGGCCGACACATTGACATGGCTGTCTCTGGTTATTCACCACCACACAGGTGGCTTAGAAATTGTGACAACCCCATAATTCAGGGTTCTGTCTATTCACCACCACACAGGTGGCTTAGAAAAATCTGATACAATTCACACAATCTGATACAATATTCACCACCACACAGGTGGCTTAGAAAATTCTGTCTCTAGTTCTTTTTCTCTTTCTCTTATTCACCACCACACAGGTGGCTTAGAAAATTACATGCTTATGCTCGTTGCATAACTCAAGATTCACCACCACACAGGTGGCTTAGAAAATTCCAATTGCGCTAAACCCCAAGGCGCTGACTATTCACCACCACACAGGTGGCTTAGAAAAATACTTGACATATAGTCTGTATTCCTCTGCGATTCACCACCACACAGGTGGCTTAGAAAAGTTTTTCAAGTATTTAAAGAGATTGAGAGAGATTCACCACCACACAGGTGGCTTAGAAAACCAGTGTTTATTCAATAAAACGCACTGGAACATTCACCACCACACAGGTGGCTTAGAAAGTTATCATATGTCAATGTTGATGTATCTAAGTATTCACCACCACACAGGTGGCTTAGAAATTAAATCACAGAGACTTAATAAGTTGGTGGGCATTCACCACCACACAGGTGGCTTAGAAAGACTACTTCTACTGTGTGCTCTTTATCTTTTAATTCACCACCACACAGGTGGCTTAGAAAACGTGTTTTGAGACGAGTGCTGATTTTTTACCCATTCACCACCACACAGGTGGCTTAGAAAGACTTTGAAATCATAACAGAATAGATAATTAAATTCACCACCACACAGGTGGCTTAGAAACAACACAACTGTAATACAGATAGACTGCAATAATTCACCACCACACAGGTGGCTTAGAAAAGTCATAGAAAGGGTAAAAAATCAGCACTCGGATTCACCACCACACAGGTGGCTTAGAAAAAGAAAGATTATGAGTAAATATTCTGACTTAGATTCACCACCACACAGGTGGCTTAGAAATAGCGAGTCGTACATAACAACTGCTCCCCAAGATTCACCACCACACAGGTGGCTTAGAAATTGCTATGACTGGGCTGTAGAGGCAAATGCACATTCACCACCACACAGGTGGCTTAGAAATCGTTTCGTGTATATTAGACCCAATTTTGAAGATTCACCACCACACAGGTGGCTTAGAAAAATAATATGGAGAATTAGGAGCAAACTCAGCAATTCACCACCACACAGGTGGCTTAGAAAAAGCAATTTTTAAATGCTTTTCTTTTTCGTTAATTCACCACCACACAGGTGGCTTAGAAAGGTTCTTTAGATAGTTTCTGATGTCCTGGGGAATTCACCACCACACAGGTGGCTTAGAAATGGTAATGTTTTTGATTATTATGGTCTTCCTCATTCACCACCACACAGGTGGCTTAGAAATAAGGGGTGATAAATAAACAAAATAAATACAATATTCACCACCACACAGGTGGCTTAGAAAACCAAATTCATCAGAACAACGCCAAGCGAGACATTCACCACCACACAGGTGGCTTAGAAACAATAAAAAAATAACTACTCAGAAAATAAATCAATTCACCACCACACAGGTGGCTTAGAAAACACAGGTGGCTTTAAAAATTGTATTTATTTTATTCACCACCACACAGGTGGCTTAGAAATCAGCCTTCTGTGCCTCCCGTTTTTAACTATTATTCACCACCACACAGGTGGCTTAGAAAACAAAGACAACACGAGCGACGCAACTCTTTAGATTCACCACCACACAGGTGGCTTAGAAATGAGTATCTTGGTGGTGGTATCTCTCGTCTTGATTCACCACCACACAGGTGGCTTAGAAATCTACTTTTTCTACTGCTGATGGGCCTGATGAATTCACCACCACACAGGTGGCTTAGAAATCTTCTACTGCTTCTGCTTCCCCTCAAGGTAAATTCACCACCACACAGGTGGCTTAGAAATTTACGGAAGACACGCTTTGAAGAGCGTTTAGATTCACCACCACACAGGTGGCTTAGAAATTAAACTACTAAAATTCTTTATAAAATTAGTAATTCACCACCACACAGGTGGCTTAGAAATCTTAATTTAGATTCTATTGTTAATGCTCTTATTCACCACCACACAGGTGGCTTAGAAATTATGATTCTGCTCAGTAAGAGACTCTCCGAAATTCACCACCACACAGGTGGCTTAGAAAAAAATCTTCTGACTTTAATAACTCACATGATAATTCACCACCACACAGGTGGCTTAGAAAAAACCAATCCATCAAAGGGGAGGTCTCTGCCCATTCACCACCACACAGGTGGCTTAGAAAATTCATGTTGCCGGTAAATCTTTTCAACCCCCATTCACCACCACACAGGTGGCTTAGAAAATAACTATAGTCATGTGGCTAACAGCCTCTGTATTCACCACCACACAGGTGGCTTAGAAAAAGTAAGCCAACACTCAAGTTTCTAAAAGTGTATTCACCACCACACAGGTGGCTTAGAAATAGTTCATCTTTCATTGTGTAATCTTTGCTTCATTCACCACCACACAGGTGGCTTAGAAAACGAACTCACAATAAAATAAATCAGTATCGGTATTCACCACCACACAGGTGGCTTAGAAATGAATGTATTTTTGACTTTGACTTGACCTAAAATTCACCACCACACAGGTGGCTTAGAAAAATGGAAACTCACTGATTTAGAAAGCGTAAAAATTCACCACCACACAGGTGGCTTAGAAAGCTGCCTATGTTGCCCGTTATGTAATGAAAAAATTCACCACCACACAGGTGGCTTAGAAATTATTAAGCTATGGCGTGCTTCAAGCCTATTCATTCACCACCACACAGGTGGCTTAGAAAGAAAGCAGACCTTGGATCAATGACGAAAGACCATTCACCACCACACAGGTGGCTTAGAAATAAGATTACAAAAGACAACATAGCACAAGTATATTCACCACCACACAGGTGGCTTAGAAAGTTGCAGGTATTTTGCAACTGCCCTTGCGTCTATTCACCACCACACAGGTGGCTTAGAAATAACAACGATGAAACCGAAACACATTTTGAATATTCACCACCACACAGGTGGCTTAGAAATGTACTATCAGATCGTATGCTTGTTTTTCTTGATTCACCACCACACAGGTGGCTTAGAAAAACTGCAACGCGTGTTTTGAGACGAGTGCTGTATTCACCACCACACAGGTGGCTTAGAAATCACGATTGGGGAGCAGTTGCTATATATGATTTATTCACCACCACACAGGTGGCTTAGAAATGTGAGTGTTGCCACAAGGTCGCCCTTTTGTTATTCACCACCACACAGGTGGCTTAGAAAAGCAGGGTGTCGATCGTATGTGGACTCGTAAGATTCACCACCACACAGGTGGCTTAGAAAAGCATTACAAGTCATCTTAGTTCCATGAGAACATTCACCACCACACAGGTGGCTTAGAAATGACCCTGATACGAACGCTAAAAATATTGAAAATTCACCACCACACAGGTGGCTTAGAAAAAAATAGTGTCAAAATTAACACTGATGAGCATATTCACCACCACACAGGTGGCTTAGAAAAATCCTTGAATTTCCAAAACGATGACTTCTAGATTCACCACCACACAGGTGGCTTAGAAAAGACTATACAACTTTGACTAGTGCTGTGGATTATTCACCACCACACAGGTGGCTTAGAAATTCTGGTGTGAGGATGTCAGGTTTCACCACGTTGTTCCCTATCTCCAAAAATCACACTCCGAAACATATCAGGTTCTCTGATAAACAAATCAGGCTTTAAATTATACCAAT
>CAJHVR010000786.1_pt1 | contig 12009 bp, 14 predicted proteins | sample 9196871 | NCBI WGS metagenome assembly CAJHVR01 (sample SAMEA7706165, study PRJEB36976) | symbiont metagenome | biome: Marine hydrothermal vent biome [ENVO:01000030]; feature: Bathymodiolus gill tissue material [ENVO:01001393]; material: Bathymodiolus-dominated oceanic mussel reef... | reverse complement strand
ATACTTTAGATACTCATAAAAGTAACATTCACACAAACCTGTTATAAGCAGTTATGTCCTGACCCAAACTACTACTAGTAAAATGGCTTAAATGGCTTTTTGGAAGGGTAAGGGGTAGATTTTTCTTAAGGAAAAATCCTTACCCAAAAGGGCTTGCACTCCACTCCTTGGGAAGTAGTCGTTCCGTGCAAATGGCTTAAATGGCTTTCCAACTGAGTTTATCTAATAATTATTCACAAGTTTTATAAGTGTCATAAGCTCCATAAGTAACAAATAAAATTCTTCACACCACACCGTGGTGTGAAGAATAAAAGAAAAATTTTCAAATTACATTATGATTGTGTCTAATTTAAATTTAGATATTTCAAAAAATGAATCATAAGAAATTAACAACCACTACTCTAACTACTTTGACTACTTTGTTATGGCTATTTTCAGCCAGTCTAATACCCTTACCTGTATCAGCATCCCCATCTAATGCTAATGAATTACTGGCATTAAAAAAAATAGAAACTTACATTACCAATACTACGCATTTAATTGATGAAGCAGAAGCAATGCAAACAAACGCAGAAAGGTACAAATTTCGTTATTATGCATTGCGCCAAGACTTAACTGATATTGCTAAAAGCGTGAGAAGATTCATAAACCAAAATAAAAAAAGTCAGGTTCCAAGAAATATCACACCGCTAGTGAAGGAGTATTAAGAATGCTTGGGGTTATTGCTTTTAAAACACTCATTGGCGCATTATTTTTGTTTTGGCTCTTGAGCGTTGTCTTGATGACACAAAAGTCCATGTCAAACAATAGAATGAGCATAAGAGAGGCTGGCATGTTATGGGTGAAAGCATTGTTTGTCGTGCTTTTTGTTATGGTCATACTTACTATTAATTTTAAATAATACAAGGAAAATAAAAATCAAAATGAAAGCGAAAATAAAAATCAAAATGAAAATAAAAACGAAAAAGATATTTTTAACACTTGCACCAATCGCAAGCATATTAAGCACTAAAGCGTATGCAGCCATACCAACAAGGGTTGGATCAATAACCGTAGATTCCAATGACATTATGGCGACATTATGGGAGCTTGCACAGCAATTTTTTTATTACGCCGCATGGGTGGCAATTGCTGCTGCCTTAATCACTGGGGTGTTCACAATCATAGGCGCATTATCAGAGGCCAGAAAAAAAGGCGACTCTGGTATTTTATGGTCAAGCATTGCAATGACAATGGTGGTGGTAATACTTACTATTGTTATTGCAATGTTGATCATTGCTTATATGGATATCTAAAATGAAACTGGTTGAGAATATAGGAGTATACAAGTCGTGCTCGCTGATAGAGCTGTTGTTCTTGTTTTTATTTTCATTTATTATTCTTAGTATTCTTGCGTTATTTGTCCCAGTATCAATTAGCATTGGTTTAATCGTTTCTGGCATTTTGTCGATTGTTTCATTGATCGTATTAGCGACTTGGTATCAAGATAAAAAGCGCAATTTACCCGAAGGGTTTTACATAAAAAAACTAGCGCTCTTTGTCAATGGGTTTTTTGGCGTAAATGTGCAAAGTAGTCACATATATTCATCGTTTACGAAACAAATCGGTGATTAGGGCGGCAATATGTTTTCTAAAGAGGATTTAATCGATGTAGATAAGTCAATAAGAGCTAAAGAGAAAAAGATGTACTCGGTAATTTTGGCGCTAGTTCTTGTGCTCTTTGTCTCAATCGTTGTTATTTTGATATTATCAAGCAACAAAACATATCGAATTTCTCTACCACCCAATTTAGAATTTGGAGCGACTGTTAATACTGGTGAAATAGATCATTTTGAAATTTATTCTTTTGCAGGGGCAATAACTCAGCAGTTGAACTTATGGAAAGATGGCAAAGTAGACTTTAGAAAAAATATTGACAAATATTATGCATACATTACACCAAAGTATCGTGCATACCTTTTAGATGAATACGAAAACCTGTTAAATTTAGGGCAATTAAGTGGCAGGGAGCGTTCTTTACAAGAAGAAGATATGTATCGAACAAGTAATGTTATCAAGCAATCTGATGGGTGGCTAGTTCAGATTGTCTTCCATCAACAAGAGCATATTAATAACCAGCGTTTTAAGGATTTAAGGATTCAACATTCTATCAAAGTTGTCTATAGGAACATTGATGCACAATCTAATCCTTGGGGATTGCAACTTGATGTGCCATTTGAGCGTCCAGTTAGATTAAGGGAGTTAGTTACTAGTGATTAAATTATTAATTGTATTAATAACGCTATTAAACTTAAGCAGTGTAAATGCTGAGTTACGCTTGTTAAGTTTTCCTGGTGAGACTATTAAACTGATGCTTGATGTGGATCAAGAGGTGCAATTGAATTTTGAAAAGCCTTTGAGCAGTATTGGCATACCTACTGACATTAAAAATAATATTAAAACACAATTAATTGACTCAAGAATATGGATAAAAGCCACGAAAGCATTTAAGCCAACGCGAGTATTGGTAAAGAGTTTGAAGGGCGAAATTAGTGTATTTTCATTATCTGCCACCCCCAATCAACAAAAAGCGCAAGAATACCCCATTAAATATAATATTGTCTCTGAGAGGAGGCAAGCATATAAAAGTAGTAGCAGTGGTAGCAGTAGCAGTGGTAGTGATAGTGGTAGTGATAGTAGCAATAATAAGAAAAACACAAACACAAACACAGCGACTAAGACAGGGGAAAATTATATTGCTTTAACTAGATTTGTGGCACAGTCTTTTTATGCACCCAAAAGACTGATTAAAAAAATTGATGTCGTTAGAGTGCCCATTAATACCAAGCAATTAATAACACTATTTGCTTGTTCAAAAAATTTAGCCTGTAATGGCAATGTATCGGCATCTCCACTTGCATCATGGAAGTCTTCACATTATTACATTAGCGCAGTGTTATTAAAGAATACGACCAGACAACAAATTGTGCTTGATCCCAGAGATTTACTTGGAGAATGGAAGTCTGCAACCTTTCATTTTAATCGACTTGGTCGAGCTGGCAGTCCTACCGATACAACTGTTGTTTATTTAATTTCTTTATCGCCATTTGAGCAAAGTTTATGAGGATTATTAAAGCTATTATGGTTATTGCGCTGCTGATATTGGCAGTAAGTGTTTTTCTTTATATGAATAATACCGATAATACTAATACTAATACTAATACTAATACTAGTACTAGTACTGGCGATACATCACCACAAGTAGATAAAGATAAAGAAATCAATAAAAAACATAAAATCAATCAAGAACATAAAATCAATCAAGATGATAAAGACAGTGTTGTAGAAAGTAACCGACTTTTATTAAACAAACTTCATTCATTAGAAAGCAAGCTTAAAGACCTTAAAGACAATCAAAAACAACAGGATTTAGCAATACAAGAAGGCAATAAAAATATGATTGAGAGCAATAAAGCCTCTAGTACTCAAGAGGTTGTCTCCAAGGTTATGTCACTGTTAAATCTTAAGGATAAATCATCAGATGAGCGTTATAAGGTTAATAAGATTAAAAATGCGGATAGCGCTATCCAAACACAAGTTAAGTACACATGGACAAAGGCATTGCAATCTGGTGTTTTTGACGAAGAGGGTAACTTTGTGCATATTCCTGAGCTAAGCAGACAAGACTTGAATGATGACAAAGGTATCGTTGGCGACCCTGTCGATAATGATGAAGTAACACTAAGACCAGTTTACACAATACCTAATAACAGCATTTTATCAGGCAAGCTGATTACAGGACTTATTGGAAGAATACCACTTGATGGACAGCTCACCGATCCATTTCGCTTCAGTATCAAAATTATTAAGAAATCTTTTTATGCCAATAGACATGTCAATAATGTTTTACAAGATGTTATTGCCTCTGGAACAGCGAGTGGAGATTTGCGATTGTCTTGCGTTAGAGCTAGTATTGATTCAATTACTTTTATATTTGAAGATGGCACAATAAGCGATCATAAGATCAGTGATATTGGTTTTATTACTAACGAATATGGACTGCCTTGCATTGAAGGTGAGCTGATAACTGACGCAGCACAATACTTAATGACAACTTCGTTATTATCTGGACTCTCGTCTGCTGCCAAAGCAGTCTCTGAGGCACAAAAAACACTAACAAGTAATAACAATGGAAGTTCGTCTTCATCACTAACAGGGTCGCCATCAAAGCTATCTGCATATAGCGCTTTAAGCGGCGGTGTTGATGATGCAAAAGACTGGTTCAATCAACGCACTAAATCATCTTTTGATGTTATTTTTGTCCCTTCAGGCAAATCGGTAAAAATATTGACACAAGAACAAATTAATATTGATTACGACCCCAACGGCAGAAAGTTAGATCATCAGTTGGCAACAGGAGAATGGCGTAATGAAATACTTGACTAAATTGCTACTGTTACTGTCAATCATATTTTTATTAAACGCTTGTGAGAGCAGCTTAAAAATGGAAAAACAAGGTGAAAAAATGGAAAAATTCTTTCAAAGCAATAACAATACAAGTTTGCCTGTATTGACAAAACAGAAACAGGGTTTGAATGCAGGATTTGTTAGAACCCAAAGTAGCGAACTTGAGAATAATTTTCCCGTATTGCCAAACCCTGTTTTGAATATGTTTGTATATCCTCATTTAACTAAATTTGGCAATCCCATTCCAGGCTACACAACAAATTTCAAACTTTATGAACTAGATCGCTATGCCTTACCAAATGAGGCTTTATAGATGCGCTTGTTAGAGGCTTTAAAAGCTAAAAAGCCTCTGACTAAAGATCAGGGGAACGCTCCGCTAATATCAGATTCTCAGAGCGAAGCTTTGTTTGCCCCTTCGTTCGTTGATTTGTTGCCAGTCAAACGCTATCTTGGTGATGGTATCTTTCATTTTAGAAATGGAGGTCTTGGTAGTATTTTTAAAATTCAAACTATCAGCCTAGAGGCAACAACCAAAGACTATCAAAAAGAAGTTTTAGATGCATTAACTTTTGTTTTGAAAAATGCTATTTCTTATGAACATGTTGATTTTTGGTTGTCTCAAATGTTTATTATTAAAAAGCAATCAGCAGAAGAGCTATTAAATAAAATTCATACACATTGTAATAACAATAAAGATCAAAAAACTAACCTCAAATTTTCTAAAAATTATCTTAAATCAATGGACAGTCATATCCATTCTTTGTCTAACAAAAAAGGAGCGTTTATTGATAAAGAAACGCAAGAGGCTTGGTCGTTGTCACAGTTAGAAGTTTATTTTTGTCTTTGGCAAGAAAAAAGTATTAACATCCAAGATTTAAACAAAGAGTTTGACATAATTAACGATGCAATTGTGCGAATTGAGCATGCATTAATTCAAGCAAAAATAAAACCTAGGCGCATGAATGATCAAAATTATATTGACATTATCAGCGGTTTTTTTCATGACAAAAGAATTAAATATAAGCATAATACATTGAATTATTTAGATGAAGACTTATCCCAAATTGCCTTAAATCATCCAAAAATTACAGTTCAAGAAGATGGTATTTTTTGTTTTGAACATAATGACAAGCTTAAGCATGCTGCTTATATGCCCTTGGAAAGAATTGAGGATGCAGATGCCATTAATGTAGGGCATTTAAGTGCTGAAAATAAAAATACGAAATTATCATTGTTTGATAGATTGCCTGTTGGTAGCATTTGGTCGCAAACCACCATTTACATCTCTTATGATAAAGCTGATGAATATTTGGAAAAAATCAAAAATAGCTCAATAGGTGATGACACCAAATCTGAGCAAAATTCTAATGATGCTCAGAGTGCTAAAATTAAGGCTGCAAAGGGAGACTACATTGTTAGGTATGCCGCTGGACTTTTTTTGTTTAACAACAAAAAGAACCAGTTAAAAGAAACGCTAAGAAAAGTCAATTCTATTTTCAGCGCCTTGGGTTTAAAATTATTAGAACCAAAAGAAAACCCCTTGTCGCAAGATGACTTTATTAGATCGCTGCCTTTTTGTTTTAATTACGCACTGGATCAAAAATTTTATAAAAAACGCGCCGCACTGCAACATATTTCAACGGTAGCAGCACTCTCCCCATTTTACGGCAGAAGCACAGGCACTGGAACAGCAGGGGTGGTTAAATTTAATCGTGGCGGTGAGGCGCTGATGTTTGATCCTGTTGTAGACAAAAGCCAAAATGCTTTTGGACTTTTGTTTGGTCCCTCTGGAACAGGCAAGTCGGCTTGGTTGATTGAGTTTTTATTTTCAATGATGGCAATACATCATCCAAAACATGTATTTATCATTGAGAAGGGCGATAGTTTTGGATTGTTTGTTGATCACTGTAAGCAACAAGGATTGAGTACAAACAAGGTAACAATCAAAGCAAACTCTAAAGATGTTCACCTACCGCCTTTTGCAAATGCGACCAGACTGATTATTGATAAAGGCATAGACCAGGAAAGAGATTTACTTGGTGAGTTATTAATTATTGCGCAGTTAATGATTACAGGCGGTGAGGTAAAAGAGTCTGAAAAGTTTGAACGCAGTGATTGGGACACCGTAGCTAACGCTATTCAATTAGCGGCGCAAAATACACTCGATGACGATCGAGACATCACACTAACACAAGATGTTATTAATGCCTTGAATGAATTGGCCAATTCTGATGATTTAATGAGCTCAGAAAAAGAGCGCATACGAAAGATGTCCAAAAGTATGCGTGTCTATATTAATTCTGATTTTGATAAGCGAATTTTTAACACACCAGGAGAACTGTTCCCAGAATCAGATATTACCCAGCTCGATGTTGGTGTATTTGGCTCAGATGGCTATGAGTCAAAATTAGTGGTTGCATTTGCATCTTTGGTTAATGATATTAATAGAATTGCTGAAAAAAACCAGTTTAGCGCCAGACCAATTTTTTTACTCATTGATGAGGCGCATCTCTTTACCAAACATCCACTTATTATTAGCTGGATTTTGAAAATGGTGAAGATGTGGCGCAAGTGGGGGGTTTGGGTTTGGTTTGCAACACCATCACTAAAAGATTATACGGATGCGGCAAGTTCAATGTTTGACACCATTGAATGGATTATTTGTTTAAAAATCAAAAAATCTGAAGCAGCAGAATTAGCCAAGTTAATTGACATGACTGATGAGCAAAAAAAGTTAATTGCATCAATAAACGGCGCAAAAGGGCAGTACAAAGAAGGCGTGGTAATTAGTGATCAATTAAGCACACTTTTTCGCAGTGTGAGTATGCCTTTAGCACTTGCACTTGCAATGACAGAGCAATCTGAAAAAGCAATAAGGCAAAAAATAATGCAAGAAAAATCTTGTAGTGAAATGGAAGCTGCATATAGGATTGCTGATGATATATTACAAGCGAGAACGCTATGAAAAAAATAACAGTTATCTTGTTTTTTTTAGGCGTAATACAAGTGCAAGTTGTTATGGCACAAGAGGTCTGGGTTTTTGGCACTAAAGCGCAAGTATTTACCCAAGCTTATAAAATAAAAAATGCTTGGACAATTAAACATTATTTAATTGACAGTGGCAGAGGCTTTGAAGCAAAAATAAGCAAAGGGTTGAGTGCCAATAAGCAAAAGGCCATGCAACAGATTAAGCAACGATTTGCAAAACATAAGACCCAATGGGTCTCTGATGCAAAGAGGGCGTGGCAAGGTGCCATTAACGCACAATCGCTTAATATTGAAAAAGTGCCTGCGATAACTTTTGACAAAGCAAAGACATTAATTTACGGCGTAACAAATTTATCAGAGGCTTTAAAAATTTATAAGAGAGAGACAAAATGAAAATACTACTCATGGTTTTCTTTCTTGTTAGCACAAACGCCGTTAACGCCAAGACATTTAGTGCTGGTAATTTGGCTAATTCTGCCACCTCTGATGATTGCCTAGATTATTGTGTTGATGGCGTTTGTTTTTGGCTGGTTTGTGGTTTTTGGGGGTGTGTCGTCAAAACAACACCCCATATCAATCACAACCTACCAGATTTTGTGATCAGTAGTTATAATGAGCCAGGGAAGAACTCTTTTTTAGAAGCGCAGTCTTTAGATGTTATAAAAAACATTCAAGGCGGGCATTTAACGACAAACAGTAAAAGCAAAAGAGCGAATAGCGGCTTAAAATTTAAAGAAGCAAGCGTCATAGGCAATCCTGTTGCTTATGCAATGGGACAAGCACAATATCTTTGTCGTTCCAAAATTAAGCCTTATATGCCTTATTACTTGTCAACTCTGGACGAAAAGATGTGGCGTAGTGGCTTGAGTGACATGCTCTATCCAAGCACATGGGTTCCTGGTATGAATGAGGTTAGTTTAAATAAAAATCAAACGGATAAATTTTTAAAATCTTGGGGATCTTTATATCCAAGGAGCGGATTTTTAAATCAAAAAAATGAAGTCAAGACAGCATCGGTTATTGCCGCTAGAGCCCTAGCAGTTGTCAGTGATGGCGGCGCTAGAATTTATCAATCATCAGGCTGTGCAAGTGCAGATTGCATGAAAAAAAATGGAAAATGGCAAATGGTTTCGCCAGTTGAAGAGAAATCTTGTCGTGCTTTTGGTATTGAGAGTGTTGAGGCGTTGAAAGACAAGGTTGATAAAGATGGACAATACGCATGGACGGCATGGAGGAATTATGCTTGCTGCATACCAGGACCAGGTATGTTTATAGGCTCGTCTATTACAGGTTGTTTAAATTAAAAAAATAGGAGAAATTAATGATTAATATTAGTAACAGTAACAGACCAGGACCGTTACGAAATTCAAGTTCGGCAGAATTTAACACAAAAGAAGCAGTTGCGCTTTTTTATGGTAGGAAGAAGACGGAAAAATTAAATGCAATTATCGGACTAAATATATTTGCAACAAAGATTAAAGATATAAACAATGCAGCACATAACGATGACCCATATGCGGATTATTTTTTACTCAACATTGATTCTGCATTAAAAGGTGCAGCAAGGCGCTTGAGTGAATGGCAAAACACCTTTACAAAGCTAAGCAATGATTCTCTAATAACAATCAACCAAGGGAGTTCGGTTAATCCCATGACTTTAGAGGTAAGTTTTTCAAGCACATATGCCAATATAGCGTTCAGTCTTTTAAAGCAATCTGATAATTTAATGTTAACTATATATGCATTGAAGCATATTGGATTAATCAATAGAGTTGTTTGCAATCAAGAAATAAATAAAGTAAATAAATTAATGCGCAAAACATTTTTGTCCGCCGATGGTTACAAATATTTTAGTATAAACAGAAAAGATGTCAAGCAAAAAACCGCGCGCTACATACAATCACATGTTGCCATGAGATTTACTGAAGACCTTCCTCAAGAAATTATGGATAAGAGCTTGAGGGCTGAACATGCGCCAAACATTATTCTTGACCCCAATGAGGTTTTTAGAAAGAAACCAAAGCCAGTAGCTAAGGAGACTTCTAATGACTAGTAAAAGCGCTGTTATAAACAAGGTATATAAACATTACATGGGTGCCAACGATTTCATGTATGGCAACTTTAGAAATAATACGAAACCAACCCTTAAAAAGTTAGAAACCTCTTCAAAAACACTTGAGTCACTTATAGACGCACTTATAAATTCAAAACTATTAAAAGTTCGTGTGACTTTCACTGGAACGGGCGATACATGGAATCCAGTTTATGAGCCTTTGGTTGTTTTTCTTGCTGATCGCACACATTGGGAATTTTGGACTGAGGGTTTTAATGATTATTTGATTAGAACCGAGGGTAATAATTACGATCAAGGCTCGGTGTTATTTGAAAAAATAGAATCTTTCACCCCATCTGAAAAAAAGACGATCAAAGAATGGCTATTAGCAGAAGAATAATTAAATTTTTCCAAACTAGGGTGGCGGTGGTGGATAAAGTGGATAGCGAATTAGTGCAGATACAAACCGCTAATGAGTTATTAGGCAAGCATAAAAAACTAATTGATAGTATTTATCATCAATCTCATGTTCCAAAAGAACACTTTAAAAAACTCTATCTTTATTCAATAGAACGACTTGCAATTTGGGTGCAAAATTTGCCTGCAAGTCAAAACCACCACCATTCTAATAGGGGTGGTTTTTTATTGCACACACTTGAGGTTGTGGAAATAGCAATAAAAAGACGCAATACTAAAATGCTACCTATTGGTGCAAATGCTGAGAAACAAAATGAAAAAAAAGACCTGTGGACATTTGCTATTTTTGTAGCTGCATTGTTGCACGACATTGGAAAGACTATTAGTGATGTTGATATAATGCTTTATGATGCCAAACACAAAGCATTAGGCAAGTGGTCGCCTTGGTTTGGTCAAATGTCAGATGTGAGTGATGCAAAATATTATCAATATCAATACAATGCAAGTAGAAAGTATCAGCAACACAGTTTATTGCCTTTAACGCTTTTAAGCCAATTTATCAACCCAGTTGCCATTGATTGGATGCAAAAAGAAAGCGATTTATTTACATTGCTTTTAATGAGCTTACAGGGTAGATGTGCAGAAGGTGCCATTATTGCAGACATTGTCAAATATGCAGACTCTGAGTCCAGCGCCAAGTCATTAAAAAATTCAAACAACAATAACTCGCTAAAACCAAATCAACCACAGCTACAGACACAGCTACAGACACAACTACAACCACAGCCAAAATCACTAGCAGACAAGTTACTCGATACCCTGCGTTATCTTGTACTAGAAACCAACTTGAAAATAAATGCACCTGGTGCTGTGATGTTCACAACTGCCGATGATATATATTTTGTGTCAAAAGTTATCATGGATAAAATTAGAGACAGTCTAAACAAGGATAAACAAAAAGGTATACCTTTTGATAACTCCAGAATGATGGATGAATTACTACAGTTCCATATTATTACACCCAACCAAAAAGGCAAGGCTATCTGGGATTGTAAATTAAGTGGCGGTGGATTCAAAAAGCCTGTAAAGCTTACAATGCTTAAAATGCCACTTGAAAAGATATATTTTAAGGCAGGAGGCAATAATGATTACGACGATGATTACGATGATGTTTTTCCAGGTGATATTATTGAACAAACTGATGAAATTAAACAGACTAATGAAATTGAAAAAACTGATGAAGTGATGAGCAATAAAGCTAAACTCAGCACGAGTAATATTGAGCCAAACACTCAAACGCCAGAAACTAAAGGCGATAAACACGCATCTATTCAAAAAATTACCCCTGTTGAGTCAACCCGCTCCCCATCCCTCCCATTGCCACCAGGGTTTGAAACAAGCCCCATCAATGAAGATGTTATTGATGCAACACAAAGAACAAAAAAAATACAAAGAACACAAAGAGCACAAAAAACACAAAGTCCAGAACAAGAACTTAAAAAACCAATAAATACAGACACAAGCACTAAGCAATTAAGCGGCAATAAACTGTTGTTAGAAACAGAACTTGGCAAAGATTTTTTTAAATGGTTAATAAAGGCTATTAACAGCAAAACAATTGCGATAAATACCGCTCAATCTAAAGTACACATTGTTACATATAAAAGCGACAAGGCTTTATTCTTAGTCAGTCCTAAAATTTTTAAAGAATACGATATTGACCAATGGGCGAAAACACAAAAGCAATTTGGGCGATTGAAAAGCAATTTAAAAACACACACTGGTGAAAACATTTGGCAAGTACAGATAAAAACTCAACGCAAGGGTAAAACACCATTAAAAATTAGAGGGTATTTAATTATAGGGCTTAATAGGCATGGTTTTAATCTTGACCTTAATAACTTGCCAGAGGCAAACAAGTATCTTGATTTAATGACCAATCAGCCAAAAAACAATGAATAAAATATTATGGAAGAAAGAAAATATACAGTGCCAGATGAATTACGTTTGAATTCACATCAGCAATTAGAAAAAATTCTACAACACAACAAAGATGGCTCGTATTCGACGCAGTCGGCTAGGGCTGACATATTGCATCAGTTTAT
>CAJHVR010000566.1_pt1 | contig 12405 bp, 15 predicted proteins | sample 9196871 | NCBI WGS metagenome assembly CAJHVR01 (sample SAMEA7706165, study PRJEB36976) | symbiont metagenome | biome: Marine hydrothermal vent biome [ENVO:01000030]; feature: Bathymodiolus gill tissue material [ENVO:01001393]; material: Bathymodiolus-dominated oceanic mussel reef... | reverse complement strand
TAAAAAGCATTTTAAAACCATGGCTTATTTGCTTAGTGGAAAGTTGGATTTAAATCGGGTTAATGGGTTTTTACCCACTTGTTTTTAACAAGAGCCTTCTTTTTGTTATGCTTTTCATAACTGGGAATGGTTATTATGATGATAGTTCACATATTTTATTAGGCTACTTACTAATTAGTTTAATAATAAGTAGAATTGCATGGGGGCTTATGGGCGTTCATAATGCGTTGTGGAAAAATTATCTATACACACCCAAAGCTGTTCTCAATTACCTCTCAAAACTAACCCAAAACAAACCAATAGCATTTAAGGTTCACAACCCTGCCGGTAGTATGATGGTCTTAATAATGCTGTTAATGCTTATCATGATTAGTGTTAGCGGTTTACTGGCGCAAGGTCTGTTTGAACTAGATGGGGCTTTTTATGCCTTAACGCAACATTTTTCAGACTCGCAAGCCTTTCTAACGAGAAGCATTCATGATGACCTATCACAACTGATGCTTTTTGCTATTATTTTTCATGTCAGCGGCGTTGTTTACTCAAGCAAAATTTACAACATCAATTTACCATTGATGATGTTAAGTGGAAAGCGACACCCTTTTCAAACAGGAGATAAACCATGAAAAAATATTTTTTAATTATATTGTTATGTAGTGTTAACGCTTATGCTAAGCCAGTGAATTTTGAAAAGTTATATCAATCTTGGGGAGTAACCACTAAGGCGGATGCAAAAAAAGCCGAAATAATGTGGACGCAAGAGTTTATTGTAGATAGAAGCTGTGCTAGCTGCCACACCAACAATCTTAAAAAGTACGGTGCACACATAAAAACCAAGAAGAGAATCAAGCCTTTATCTGCAAAAGTCAATCCAAAACGACTAACTAGCGTTAGAAAGATAAACAAATGGTTGAAGCGCAATTGTAAATTTACTTACAAGCGCGAGTGCAGCCCGCAAGAAAAAATGAATTTCATTGAATTTATTAAACAAAACTAGGAGAAAATTATGTACAAAAAATATTTAATACTTATGTTGCTATTCATTAGCTCGTTTTATTCACTCTACACTCAGGCAGATGACGAGGGATTTTCAAGTTTTTTTAATTCGTTCTTTGGTAAAGAGCTTGATGTTGCTCCAGTCAAAAATGCCCTATATTTAGAAGAATGTGGTGCCTGTCATTTTGCTTATCAGCCAGGATTGTTGCCTTCTAGGTCGTGGAAAAAAAATGCTCTCACAACAAGAAGCAAAGAATCATTTTGAAGAAGACATTACATTTGATGATAAAACCGTTGAAGCACAACTTATGCATTATTTAACCAGCAATGCTGCTGAATATTCTTCATTTAAACGCTCAAGAAAAATTATGCGCTCTTTGTCAAACAATGCATCTCCTTTGCAGATATCAGAAACACCTTATATTAAAAGAAAACACGCAGAGATACCAAAGAAACTCATCATTCAACCAGAAGTTGGTTCAATTGCAAATTGTGAAGCTTGTCATAAAAAGGCATCAAAAGGTAACTACGATGATGACGAGGTATCTATACCAAATGCTTGGGGTTATAGTTGGGATTAAAATAGGTCTTCTAAAAAATAAGCAGCAAGATGACTTCTGCTATCTAAATTAGATTTTTGATAGATGGTAGAGGCTTGTTGGCGTACGGTTTTTTCTTTGGTTCCTCTAATTTGACTAATTTGCTCAAAAGACAAACCTTTGATTAATAACAACGCCACTTCTTGTTCGGATTTGCTCAAAGACCATTGCTCAAATTGACTGTTTAAAACCTTTAGCAATCCTACTCTTAACACTTGTACTTGTTGAGAGTAGGTTTCTTTATCTTTTTTTACTTTTTTTAAACTTTGTTCTAAAGACTTAACACTATGGCGATTGTCAATTATTTCCTTCCAGATAATATAAATAGCAACTATACATAAAAAGGCAATAAAACCCTCTTGTGCAATATGCATAGAATCGTGATAACCTTCAGCTATATCTTCAATAAATGGGAAAATATTAGCAAGAAAAATGTAAAAGAATGCTAACAAAAGAATGCTTTTTTTAGTTTGTGCTTTCATGTATTTATTTTAATCCACTTATAGTGAAAACAGAAAACAATGTGATTAAAATTCAATCCCCTCAATTTCTGCAATAGTATGAATGTCTTTGTCACCACGCCCCGAAAGGTTAACAATAATATTTTTATCTTTGCCAAGCTCTTTAGCAAGTTTGATGGTGTATGCTATTGCATGAGAAGATTCTAATGCTGGCAAAATACCCTCAACTTTGGTAAGCGTATGGAAAGCATCAAGTGCTTCTTTGTCAGTAATTGCCACATATTGAGCACGACCCGAGTCTTTTAAATAAGCGTGTTCTGGGCCAACACCAGGGTAGTCTAAGCCTGCTGAGATAGAGTGTCCTTCAATAATTTGACCATTTTCATCTTCCATTAAGTAGGTGCGATTGCCGTGTAATACGCCAACACTACCCGCACAAAGCGGTGCAGCATGTGCAGTTGGCCCTTTTTCTATGCCGTGACCGGCTGCTTCAACGCCATAAATTTCAACCGACTTATCATCAATAAATGCATGAAACAAACCAATTGCATTTGAGCCACCACCCACACAAGCAATAAGCGCATCAGGCAAACCGCTAACTTGCTCGGCAAATTGTGCTTTGGCCTCGCGACCAATCACGCTTTGAAAGTCACGCACCATCATTGGGTAAGGGTGAGGGCCAGCCACAGTGCCAATAATATAAAAGGTGTTGTCAATGTTGGTTACCCAGTCACGCATCGCCTCATTCAGCGCATCTTTTAAAGTCTTAGAACCAGAAGTTACAGGCACAACTGTTGCACCCAGAAGCTTCATACGGTATACATTTAATGCCTGACGCGCCACATCAACTTCACCCATATAAACCACACATTCTAAACCTAAGCGCGCTGCAACCGTTGCTGTTGCCACACCATGCTGACCAGCGCCTGTCTCAGCAATGATGCGTGTTTTGCCCATGCGTTTTGCAAGTAGCGCCTGACCAATGGCATTATTGACCTTGTGTGCGCCAGTGTGGTTAAGGTCTTCACGCTTGAGATAAATTTGCGCACCGCCTAATTTTTTGCTGAGATTTTGTGCGTGATAAAGTGGCGTAGCGCGACCAACATAATGTTTTAAATCATCTTCAAACTCAGCTAAAAAGTCTATGTCGTTTTTGTACTTTTCATAAGCTTCTTTTAATTCGGTAACCGCTGTCATTAAAGTTTCTGCAATAAAAACACCACCGTATTGTTCAAAATGCCCTTTGTCATCGGGCAAATTGTAGTTATTCATTTTTTATCCATGCATTGTTTTTATCTATTTTTATCACCTTTACTTCAGCCCCATCTAAGGCAGAAATATCACTGTCAACAACCTTAAAATAACTACCTTGATAGCTCAACATATTATTTTTTATAATGCCTTTTCCGTGTTGTTTAATAAAATCATTTGAAAAATTTTGACTTTTATTGACAAAACTTTTTAACGGCTTGTAAAAAATTAGAAATAAAATGACAGCAATGACAACAACCAAAGAAAGTTGTACCCAAATTGAAGGTAAAGGGAAAAAAAACTCAATAATGGCAACAACAAGAAAAGCAAGACCAAACCAAATAATAAAAAATGAATAAAGAATAATCTCTAAAAAGGTAAAGAAAATACCCAGTGAAAATAGCAGGGTTACCGACAAACTATCCATTATCCTTTTTTAAGATGTCTTTTAAAACACTTAAACTGCCAATGAGTTCCGTAGCCTCATAGGGCACTATAATTTTGTCTTTTGAGTTGCTAGATGCCAACAAACCAAACGCTTTAATTCTGTCTTTTGCAAGTAAAAATTCAGCCGAGTCTTGGTTTTTGGCAATCGCTTCGTTAATGATAGTGATTGCCTTTTTTTGCCCTTCAGCAATTTTTTCTTGTTCATATTTTTTTGCATCTGCCATTCTTTCAATGGCCTCTGCTTTCAAGAACTCACCTTGTTTAATAGCCTCCGCCTTACGAATAACTGCCTCTTTCTCTGCCATTGCGTTTAATTCTATTGAGCGTTTTTCACGCTCAGCTTTCATTTGCAGGTTCATCGCTTGTTCAATATCCTGTGGTACAGATATATCGCTAATCTCAACTCGAGTGACTAAAAGCCCCCAATTACTAGCGGCATCCGCTAACTCCGATTGTAATTTAGCGTTTAACCTTTCCCTATTGCTTAGAGTTTCATCAAGCAGCATTGAGCCAATTTCGCTTCGGATAGTAGTCATTGCTAAAGATGATATTGCTTTTTGGAAACTAACCACATTGTAAACTGACTCTTTTGCGTTTTGTACCTTGCAAAAAACCAAACCATCAACTGTGATATTAACATTGTCTTTGGTAATAACTGACTGACTTGGAATGTCAATAATGCGCTCTTGAATGCTAATTTTTTCGCGTATTGAGTCTAAAAACGGAACAATTATATGAAGACCTGCATTAAGTTCACGGCTAAATTTGCCCAACCTTTCTACCACATAAATATCACTTTGCGAGACAATTATAATTGTTTTTGCGATAAATAGTACGCCAACACCAATTAGAATTATCGCAAATATTACAATATCATTCATTTGTTTGTCTCCTTAATTTAAAAATCAATAGTGTAACAGAAACCGCTTAATTTTGTTAATATCTTTTACGCCTTTTGAACTTTCCACACCACTGGAGATATCCACTGCATAAAGATTAATTTGTTTAATGACATCAGTAATGGCATCTGAATTTAAACCATCTACTAAGATAATTGGTAGATCAAGTGCTACTTTTGCCAGACTCCAATCAAACACTCTAAACCTAAGCGAGCCGCAATTGTTGCTGTTGTCATGCCATGCTGACTAGCACCTGTTTCGGCAATAAAGACACACTGCCATATTGTCCAAAATACCCTTTGTCGTCTGCTGGGTTATAATTATTCGTATTTTGGAAATGGTTTTTTTAATAAGTTTAAGTAAGGCTTAAAGGCAAATAACCGATTGCGTTTATTTTTGGTTAGTTCTTCTAAAATTTCAACCCTAACCAAATCATCCACAATGTTTTTTGCTGTGGCACTAGAAACTTCTAGTTGCTCACGCACATCTTCAACCCTGATATAAGGCATTTGAAATAATTTTTCCAATAACTTTAAATTGTTGTTTGCTCGATTGCCTGTATTTCCCCTAATAGTTTGGGTTAAATTGGTCTTTAAATCAAGCGCCTCATTTAAAATTTCAATACTGTGTTCGGCAGTTTGTTCCACACCTTTGAGAAAAAATAACAACCAATCTAATAATTCATTATTCACTCTAACTTTCATTAATTTTTGATAATAACTGTTTTTATTGGTCTCAAAAAATGCTGACATATAAAGTAACGGCTTAGACAATAAATTGTTACTAACCAAATATAGGGGTATTAAAATCCTGCCAACCCTGCCATTGCCATCTAAAAATGGGTGAATGGTTTCAAATTGATAATGAATAATGGCAATTTTTATAATCTCTGGCACAGGGTGTTGGCTGTGTAAAAAATTTTCCAAGTCGCCTATTAATTCATTTACAAAATCATGGTGTGGCGGGATGAAATCAGCGGTATTAATATTATTTCCACCAATCCAATCTTGCGAAGTTCTGAATTCGCCAGGCATTTTCTCCACCCCCCCTGCCAGAGGATAGCAAAGTTTTGTGTATTTGTTTAATTAAGCGTGTGCTGATCGGTATTTCGTCTAATTTATTAATAGCCTCCTTTATGGCGTCAATATAAAGTTTAACTTCTAGCCAATCGTCTTTTTGTTCTATTTTAATATCACTTTCTTTTTTGAATAAATCTTCAATCTCAGTTTGCGTGCCTTCAATTTTGCTTGACTGTGTTGCTTCGTTATTAATAAAACTCATGATAAATAAGTCAATATTTGGCACCATTCTTGCCATTGCATTGAGCTCGCCTAGTAGTCTTGTTGATTTTTCTAATTGAACTTGTAAATTACCACTATCTATCTCAAAACTATGGTTAATAGACTCAGGTAAAAAGTATTGATAATCATAAGCATGAATAGACTGAAATTTACCCGCTTGAAATTGAGATATTTTCATGGCACATTCCTGATAAGTTTTATATTTTACTTTTTTACCATAAAGTGAAATAATAAAACCCATATTTTACTTTTTCGCCATAAAGTGAAATAAGATAATTATTTGATATTGGCAATAAATTGTTTTATTTTATCAATATCTTTGACGCCTTTTGCACTTTCCACACCGCTGGAGATATCTAGCGCATAAGGATTAATTTGTTTAACAGCGTCAGCAACGGTATCTGAATTTAAACCACCTGCCAAGATAATCGGCAGATCAAGTGCTACTTTTGCCAAGCTCCAGTCAAATGCCTCGCCTGTGCCACCATAAGTGTTTTCATTAAAGGCATCTAACAACAAGCCACAAGATAGGCGATAATCATCCGCCATTTTGATAAGGTCGGTGTTTTGATGAACGCGCAGAGCCTTAATAAACGGCATGGCGTATTGGCTACACTCTATAGGTGCCTCATCGCCGTGGAATTGCAAAGTATCAAGAGGCACTTCGCATAACACTTCGTCAATAAAACTAGAATCTGCATTCACAAACAAACCCACGCGATTAATAAATGGCGGTAAGGCGTTGACAATTTCCAAAGCAGCCCCTACCTCAACATAGCGTGGTGATTTGTCATAAAACACTAGGCCAACAGCGTCTATACCAAGAAGTGAGGCCTCTCGTGCATTATCAGCTTGGGTAAATCCACAAATTTTAATTTTTGGACACATCAAGTTTCATTGTCTAATTTGGCTTTAATTTTATCTCTATCAATCCACCATTTGTCATCAACCAATTGGTCAACTGCCCCTGAGAGTTTTTTTAAAAATACTTCTGGCTCGTCCAACTTTAATGTTTTGCGCCATAAGTCAAAAGTTGATTGGTCTGTTATGTGTGAATGCTTGTCTGCAACGCTTGCTAACATTTGTGAAGTAAAAAAAGTCAATTCATCATCTGCGCCACATCGCACTGAAGTAATATAATGCGCCGCAGCTGCAGCTACTGCTCGTGTGTCTGCCTCTTCGGGAGATTCTTCCACCAAATGTTGCAACATTGCCACGGTAATCTCTGGGTCAATTGGGAATGTTACACCTAACCACAGTGCATGTCCTAGCGCCACTAAGGCATCAGGGCCTTCGGATAAAAACATCACATCACACGCTTCAACCGCCAACTCCCACAATTCATCTTGCTGTGCAAGATTAAAGGCAGTAAATGCCTTTTCCCAAGCATCTGCACCCTTATAGCGCTCAACTTGAATGCGACCAATCTCTAATAGACTTGTAATTCTTTCTTCGATTGGCGCGCCTTCACTTAGTCCAGCCAGTTGACCTTCAAAATATTCTAAGCGTGCTTGTAACTGCTCTTCGTTAGCATAAACATCTTCCCCATCATCGCCATCAAAAATATCTTGCTCTTTATTTAAATATTTAAAGCCCATCCGTTACCTCCTAGTAAAAAGCCGCCTCTAAACGATCTTCCCAATTTTCAGGCGTATCGCCATAATCAGGCTTCACATCCATCTGAAAAAACCGCTCATCCGACTCTCGAGCTATGCTCTTCAACACCACAACCAAATCCTCAAAAGATTCTATCTCTGGATTCGCAATCATCACTTCACTTATTAATAACATTGTTTTTAATTGTAACAAAATTGACTATTTTACGCTACGAAGACCGTTAAATATACAGAGCGTGATTTAGAAAGTTTACCCCTGCTACTGTTTTGAAAAATTGTAGCACTTAGTTTTTTGCTATACGCACAGCTCGTATTGACGCCTAGCTGCATTTATTTGAATCAATTGATCGGGCGCAAGATTAACCGCTTAGTGGCTTTGGATTTATAACAACGAACGACCGCATTTTGCACTGGGTGGAGTGTCACCCAGAATAAGGTTTAAAGAAAGCGCCAATTGGGCAAAAATTGGATTTTTCCAATCGCCCCTATTTCCCCGCAAGGGAGGCTACGCACTGCAAAGGTCTCTATCCCTTGGCTTTTAATTTCAGTTTTATTTGATAAAAGTGAAAGGTGACACTTTACATTTTGTGTTTTATCAGTATAATGCTGATAATTTCTTAAAAAAGTAAATATTATGCTAAAAATGAATGAACTGGTAAAGTTAAGCGGAGAAAGTAAATCGACACTTATTTATTATTTAAATGATGGTTTGTTACCCCAACCACAAAGACCCAAGCCCAATGTTGCTTTGTATGATGAAAAATGCCTAGAGATTATTAAGTTTATTCGTTATTTGCAAAACTCTCTTTATTATTCTATTAGCCAAATCAAAGAAATTCTCACTGACAGCACTATTGATTTTGATGATAGCATCGATATGATTATTAATTCGCTAGAGGTTGTTTCAGTGGGTAATAAAGAGTTTTCTATTAAAGAGGTTTTGCAAAAAAGTAAAATTTCCTTACAAGAATTACAAGAATTGCAAACATTACAACTAATCAGAGTTGATGATTTTTATTCTCAAAAAGATATTGAAATAATTGATATTCTCATAAAAAGCGAACAAGCGCTAGAATTGCTAAAGCATTATGTTAAAAACGCTAAAGAATTGGCAAAACTTGAGAATCAAATTGGTGTAGAAATATTACAAGAGCAACACAAAAGCAACAATACCCACCAAATAATTTTTGACATAGTACTAAAAGTCAAGCCTTATATTTTTAGTCATCACACTTTATTAGAAAATAAACGCATTCATAATGGAGGTAAACTGTGAAAAACCTTTATAGAATTAGTGGCTTTTTAACTTACTTTTTAATCGTATTTCTTAATGCTTTTGTTGATTTAGGACACAAGATTGTTTTACAAAATACTGTTTTTAAAACCTATGATGGTACAGAATTAATGGTTTTAACTGCCATTATTAATGCCTTAATTTTATTACCTTTTGTATTTTTGTTTTCGCCATCAGGTTTTATTAGTGACAAATATTGTAAAACTAAGATAGTGCGAGTTTCCTCATTTATTGCTATTATTATTACCTCTTTAATCACATTGAGCTATTATTTAGGCTATTTTGAGATGGCATTTGTTGCCACATTGTTGCTCGCTGCCCAAAGCGCTTTTTATTCCCCGGCCAAATACGGGCTAATTAAGGAAATGTTTGGTACTGGTAATGTTGTTAAGGCCAATTCCATCACTCAGGCTATTACCATTATTGCAATTTTATTAGGCGCTGTTATTTATTCTATTTTCTTTGAAAGCCTCTTAATAGGCGATGTTAATAATAAGGATGAAATACTAAAAATGGTTGCTCCAATTGGCTTTGTGTTAATTATTTCAAGCGTATTTGAGTTTTTGTTGTCTCTTAAATTACCAATAACCAATGCTAAAAAAATCACTGATAATTTTGCAATAAAAAAATACTTAACCGGCGGTTATTTTAAGTGCAATAACAGCATAATCAAAAGCAACAGAGTTATTTGGCATAGTATCATTGGGCTGAGTATTTTTTGGGCAATTTCACAAATTGTTGTTGCTGTCTTTGGCGCGTTTTTAAAATCATCTGCTGGCGTAGAAAATACTGTAATTGCCCAGTCTTTATTAGCAGTTGGCGGTCTTGGTATTGTTGTTGGTTCAATGATTGCCAACAAGGTTTCTAAAAACTATATTGAATTAGGTATTGTGCCTTTAGGGAGTCTTGGTGTTGCAATAACTTTATTTATTATTCCTACTTTGCAAAATGTTAATATTATTGCTGTGGTATTTTTTATTTACGGCCTTTGTGCTGGTCTTGTATTGGTGCCACTTAATGCATTAATTCAGTTAAGCGCACCAGGTTCTAGTTTAGGTAGGATTTTAGCTGCCAATAATTTTTATCAAAATATCTTTATGCTTATTGCTTTAATTGCTACTGCATACCTTTCTTATTTACAATTTGATAGTGGTGATATATTGCTTCTTGCTGCAATTATCGCTACTATTGGAGCGCTTTGGACATTTATTAAATTACCACAATCTTTAATAATTTACATAGTGCGTTTTGCATTTAAGTTGCGTTACAAAATCAATGCTATAGGGGTAGAGAATGTCCCTACAAATAAGGGCACATTATTACTTGGAAACCATGTTTCCTACATTGATTGGGCAATTTTGCAAATAGTTTATCCACAACAAATTCGCTTTGTTATGGAAAAATCAATTTACAAAAAGTGGTATCTTAAATGGTTTTTGGATTTTTTCAAAATAATTCCCATTTCATCATCTGGTAGCAAAAATTCCCTCAAAGAAGTGGCAAAAGCACTTAATGACGGTCATACAGTGGCACTTTTTCCAGAAGGAATGTTGACTAAAAATGGTGGAATGAATACTTTTTTAGCTGGTTATGAACATATATTAAAAGAAGTTAAAGATTGTGTCATTGTGCCATTTTATTTGCACGGCTTGTGGGAAAGTAAATTTTCTAATGCGGCAGATAAAATTAAACAAAGTGGCCACAATATCTATGTTAAATTTGGCGCAGAACTGCCAACTAGCATCAAAGCTGTGCAATTAAAAAACATTGTTATTGATTTAAGTGTTGATGTTTGGCACAACTACATTAACCAGCAAAAAGATATTGCCAGTATGTGGATTGAGCAAATAAAGAAGAAAAATAATTTTTATGTAGCAGACTCTAATAGCATACTCCACAGGAATAAATTTTTAGCCGCCACACTATTAATGCGCAAATGGCTAAAAAATAAATTAGGAAACAATAATAATATAGCAGTAATACTGCCCTCAACAGTTGCTGGTGCTATATGTAATATGTCTTTATTTTGTTTGGCTAGAACAGTAGTTAATCTTAACTACACAACTGGAATACGGCCCTTGAAGTTGGCTATTAAAAAAGCTGAAATACAAACAATTATTACTAGCAAAAAATTTATTAAAAAATTACAAGACAAAGGGTTTGATTTAAGTGAAGTGCTTAACAATGGCAATATTATTTACTTAGAAGATATGCAAAAATTTGCACACAAGTTGCGAGCGATAGGTTATTTTTTACGAGCAACATTCTACCCAGTATGGCTCTTAAAGTTATTGTTTATTACTAAAGTAAAAATTACAAAGACTGCTGTTATTTTATTTAGTAGTGGTAGTGAGGGCGATCCCAAAGGAATTATGTTAAGTCATAAAAACTTAATTGCCAATGTTAAACAAGTAAAAACAATGCTCAACCCAAGCTTAAACGATAAAATAATGGGAACACTGCCAAATTTTCATTCTTTTGGATTAACAGTTTGCACGCTGATACCACAACTTGAAGGCATTCCTGTTATTTACCACCCAGACCCAACAGATGGCTATGGTATTGGTAAATTAGTAGCCGAGCATAAGGCAACTATTTTGCTTGGCACTGCAACATTTTTTCGCCTATATTTGCGCAATAGAAAACTCCAGCCTTTAATGTTGGCGAGCATTAGACTTGTAGTTGCTGGCGCCGAAAAACTACCAAATAAAATACTTGACGATTTTAAACAAAAGTTTGGGTTAGACATTTATGAGGGCTATGGGACTACAGAAACTGCTCCTGTTGCAAGTAGTAATATTCCAAATGCACTATTGCCAAAATATTGGAAAATTCAACAAGGGCAAAAAACGGGCACTATTGGCAAACCATTAGTAGGTACAAGCATTATTATTACTGATCCCAGTAGTTTTGAAGTATTAAAACAAGGCGATGCCGGGATGATTTTAATTTCAGGGCCTCAAGTAATGCAAGGCTATTTGAATGACCCTATTCAAACAAACGAGGTAATAAAAATCATAAATAATAATAGGTATTACATCACTGGCGACAAAGGTAAGATTGATAAAGATGGCTTTGTTACTATTGTGGACAGATATTCTCGTTTTGCAAAAATTGGCGGCGAAATGATTAGCCTAGGAAGCTGTGAAGCGCAAATTAGTGCTTGTTTGGGTGATGAAATTGAAATAGCCACTACCAACTTAACCGATGTTAAAAAAGGTGAAAAAATAGTATTGTTATTTACTGGAGATATGACAGAAGAGGATCTAAAACGAAAATTAATTGCCACACAAATTAACCCATTGTATTTGCCTAGTTCTTACCACAAGGTAGAAGTTTTGCCAAAATTAGGAGCAGGTAAAGCAGATTTTAAGGGCGTTAAAAAACTTGCACAACACTTGGAGGCGGGTGAATGACAAATACTCAAAAGCTAACAATCAAATTAATAGAGACCTTTGCATAACCCAACCAAAAAACCACCAATCTGATAAAATAACACCCATCTAAAACAACCATAAAACACCCAAAATGTCTTGGAAAAATA
>CAJHVR010000552.1_pt1 | contig 15449 bp, 8 predicted proteins | sample 9196871 | NCBI WGS metagenome assembly CAJHVR01 (sample SAMEA7706165, study PRJEB36976) | symbiont metagenome | biome: Marine hydrothermal vent biome [ENVO:01000030]; feature: Bathymodiolus gill tissue material [ENVO:01001393]; material: Bathymodiolus-dominated oceanic mussel reef... | reverse complement strand
AATGAATAATAGACCTAGGAAATGCTTGGGGTATAAGACCCCATTTGAGGTCTTTGCCAAGATGACTGGCAAGGACTATTTTTTAAATGGAAGTGTTGCGCTTATGGGTTGAATTCGCCAAACAATGTTTAATTTAGTTGGATACATTTCAAGACACTTTTTTCAATTCAGGCATCTTTTGAGCGGATGTTAAATGCAGATGCGCCAGAAATTGCCATGATTTTTCTGTTGGTATAGTTCTTGGCATAGCCTAATTTTTGTTCAATTGTTAGATTTATTCTTTCTTTTCTTGGTTTTATTTGTAATCATTATTGACCTCCTTATATTTTTCATTATAAGGCTATCTTTGTGTCCAAGTTTATCAGCCCATTACAACTTTTCCAAGCAAGAATTGGAATACCTAGAGTCTATCTAACCAATCAGAAACTTTAACAATAAGGCGCTCAATCGAACCATCATTCTTATTGTAATAATGTTGCGCATTTTCAATAATCATCTGCGCTGATTTTTTATTGCCTGCAATCTTAATTAGATGCTTCCTGTAGTCTGCTAATTTTCTCACCCCAGAAAAATCCTGGTCAGCATAAACATCTAAGATAGGCACCGACATCTTGTGAAATGGGAAACCATTAACAATCTTTTGCTTGTAATCTGTTGCACCCGCGCCAATACCAATATAACCTTCAATCTTGCTATCACCATATTTCTCAATGTAGCTTGTTGCCATATGTGCACCACAGCCGTGTGCAATCAGTACAATATTATCAATCCCTTTTTCTTTATAAAAATTAATCGCTGCATCAATACGCTCATGTGAATAAGGGAAAATTGGCACATAATCGTAATATTTGGCCTCCTTACCCAATACTGGCATCTGTACCGATAATGTATGCCAGCCCTTTTCTGTCAAACCAATGCGTAGTGGCTTAATCGTATCCGACCAGTTTGCGTGCTGCCCACGATTATGCAAGATAATGACGCCACCCTTGGGTTTATCCGCTTCACTTTCCATAAAGATACTAAAAATTTCCCTGCCATTTTTAAGTGTTAAATACTCAACATCGCCATCCAAAACTGCATCAGCAATTTGATTGACAAGGCGATGCTCTCTATCAAAGTATGGACCAACCCCTACAAACTGATTGAACTCAGCGCGTAATTTATTCGGATTAAACTCACCAAACATTGGCAAGTCTGGCAATTTCGGTATAAATGGTAATGGAAAATCTGCATAAACACTGTGTGTACACACCAGTATTGTTAAACTTAGTAATATTTTATTCATTCTATTCTCTCTTCAATTTATCCAACGCAGTTTGTGCCTGCGGATGGTTGTTGTCTTTTGCTCTTTGAAACCAATAAGTTGCCTCCTTAAAACTGTTTTGCTCTAAAAATAACGAAGCCAGATTAAACTGCGCGTATTCATCATTCATATTCGCTGCTGTTAGCCACCATTGCTGCGCTTGGTTTTTCTTACCTTGTTGATAATACAACATTGCCAATTCACTCTGAGCATAAGAAAGCCCTTGTTTAGCAGCTTTTTCAAACCATTCAAATGCTTTCTTTTCATCTTTACTTACACCCAGCCCATGCAAATAACTCAGTCCAATATTATTCTGAGCTGGGCTATGCCCTGCTTTGGCAGCATGCATCATCCATACAAATGCATTTTTGTTGTATCCTGCCTGCGAGTAATGATAGCCAGTGCGATACCATGAGTTTGCACGACTGTCTGCAAATGCTGGTGGTACGCTTAATACCCCCAATACAAAGAGTGAAAACACCACTACAAAACTTTGATTTTTTTGCATTATTATGTGCTTTTATTCTGTCAAGTCATTTCACAATAATGAATAACCAAAAAAATACTATTTTTTTTATCAACAATAATCATTCATTATTATGTAACAACCTTGCAATAAAAAAGGGCGTTATTACGCCCTTTTCCTTAGTTAAAAGTCATTAAAAATTACTTCTTTAAATTGTTAACTGTACTAAGTCCTAATGAATGCCATGCATTCATACCACTGCGGTAATACTTAAGTTTGTGCTCTGGGTAACCCAGCGAAAGTAGCGCTCTAATTGCTGCAGGTGATTGACCACACCACAAACCATTACAGAACAAATACAAAGTTTTGGCTTTACTGAAGTTAAAAATACCATCTTGTTCAGTCACACCAAACCTTTTGGTTAGAATCTCCATCACTGCATCTGGATCCTTAGCAATTGCCTTAGCGTTTAGTTTCTTGTATGAGATGTTAACTGCACCTTTGATTGTGCCACCTTTTTTAGCGGTAGTCCAAACTGGCGTGCGTGCATCAATCACCATTTTTGACTTATCACCTCTAGAAATATCACGAAGTGCATAGAGAACATCTAATTCGCTCACTGTATCAACGGCTGCTGGTGCAAACGGGTTTGTTGGTTGGATACAAAACGGCGGACAAGGACGCGAAGTCTTTGCAAATACTGGATTAATAGTGGCTTTGTTGTTTTGATTACGAGAGATACCTGCTATGCTCATAACGCCTTTAGTGATGCCAACTGGCTTATTAGCTGTTACAGCCGTTGACGCTAATAATGCTACTGATGCAACACTTATTACTAATGTTTTAAGTTTCATTTTGTTTCCTTTCTTTGTTATAAAAAAATAACTCTTTCGAGTTGGTTATTGATAGCCCTCTATCATAAGTGGCACTAAAAATTCTTGTCATTTATTTGCTAATCGCAACTAGGCTCTTCTTCTAAGTTGTGTTGTGCGTAATAATCAACCACACAAACCTCGCGTTTATCTTCATCATCAATGTCTTCGCAACGATCTTTGGCACCATCACGCACTGCTTGCATTTGTTTTTCAGTGGGCTCGTCATTTAAAACAGCAACACCATCTTTTACATCAGCAAATACATTAAAACTTAATAACAACCCAAATAATATGGCTAATTTTTTCATTGTTGCTTCCTATATTTTGATTAATTGAAAATTGTTATTATTCACAAGAAAAAATACTTTGCAAGTCTATCTATATTTAATAATATTATAATAATCCAATATTGTTGATCGATTATACAAATTCTAAGTGCAAATTTTTGTTGGTTGATGACACCTGATTCAAACTGTAACAGCGTAATAAGATGACTGTAAACAATCAGATCTCTACAACACTTTCCCTATGTTTGTTGTTGCAAGTGGTAGAGTTTTGCATAACCACCATTTTTATCTATCAGCTCTTGATGTGTGCCCTGCTCAGTGATTCTGCCTTTATCAATAAAAACAATCACATCTGCATCTTTAAGGGTGTTAAGGCGGTGAGCAACTGAGATAACGGTTCTATTTTTTCTTATTTCTGGTAGGTGGTTTAAAATAACACGCTCTGAAGCATAGTCTAAGGCAGAAGTTGCTTCATCTAAAATTAAAATCTTAGGGTTGTTAATAAGTGCTCGCATAAATGCGATTCTTTGTCGTTGTCCGCCTGATAAATTACTGCCTTTTTCGCTTAACATTGTCTCGTAACCTTGTGGCAATTCTTCAATAAAATCTGCACCGCACATTTTGGCAATTTTTTGTAATTGTTCTGTTGTAACATCAGGGTTAGCGAGCTTAAGGTTGTTGATAATAGTGTCTTGAAATAACTCACTATTTTGCAATACAACACCCATATTCATTCTTAATTCAGTTGGCGAGAGTGTTCTAATATCTAACCCGTCTATTAATATCTCCCCTGTAGTAGATTGATAAAACATTTGTAATAATTTGGTTAATGTGCTTTTTCCAGAACCAGAAGGCCCCGTTATACCAAGCATGCAACCTGGTTCCAAGATTAAATTAATGTCTGATAAAACGGCAGGCAATTCTTTTTGGTAAGTGAAATAAACACCCTTAAAAACAATACCACCTGAAATCTTACTAAGGAACATATTTTTGGGTAATTCTTCTAACGGCTCTTTAAGAATTAAACTAATTTTTTTAATGGAAACCAATGTATATTGGAAATCTTGCCATATTTGTGCTAAACGAATCACAGGCTCCACAACATAATTGGAGTACATGCGAAAAGCAATGAAAGCGCCAATGGTTAAGTTACCTTCTAGTACTTCAGTAATGCCTAACCATAAAATGACAATAATCATTATTTTATTAATAAGTGAGATGCCTTGCATGGAAAAAATATTAGTCAATTCTGCTTGTGCATAGGCATGCTGATATCTACCTAATCGTTTTTCCCATTGACGGATGAATCTATTTTCTGTTGCCATTGCCTTGATTGAGTTGATACCGTATAAAGTTTCTGTTAATAATGCGGTGTTGTCTGCATTTGCATCAAAAGATTGTTCACTGCGTTTACGCACAACTGGACCTACTATTATCCAAAAGAAAAAATAAATCAGCAAAAATATTAATACAATAACCGTCATAAAAACAGAATATTGAAACATTACCGAGAAAAACACCACCACAAAAATCAAATCAATCACTAGAGTGAGTGAATTTCCGGTCATGAACTGCCTAATATTTGCCATTTCCCTCATAAAAGCGGTTATTTTTCCAATTTGATTATTTTGAAAAAAAGACAATTTCAGTTGCATTAAATGTTCATAAATGCGACTGGTTAATTCTGAATCTATTTTAGAAGTTAGATTGGAAAAAGCGAAAGATCGCATCAATAAAAAAATCGGGTCAGTCAAAGCAAAAAATAGCATTGCTGTCATAATAGTTTGTAGAATGGTAAGGTTGAAACTGGGTAATGCGCTGTCTAAAAAATATTGAAATAATAAGGGTGTGAGTAGCATAATCAGCTGGATCATAATAGAGATAAAAATCACCGATAAAAATTGTTTTTTATGTTTCTTGATTGAAGGCAAAAACCATTGAAAAATAGAACCATTTTTAATAGGGACATTCTGCACGGTATTGGCATCATATTCTTCTAAATTATTGGCAATGGCAATACAGGAATTTTGCCAAATTTGATGACAATCTGGCATGCTTATTTGCCAGCTCTCCATACCATCAAAGACCGTGATATTTTCTCCGTCAAATGCCTCAAGGAGCAACCAATTATTTTGACACTGGATAAGCACGGGGAGGTGTAATTTATGCAATTTATTGAGATCAATTTGCATATATTCTGCATTAATGCCCGCCCATTTAATGGCGTATATCAGATCAGATTGGCTTAAATGACTGTTTTGACTGCTGACCAATAAATGGCTAAGGCTTTTCAGTTCAATATTTTTTTCAAAATGTTTTAATAACTCAACGATGCAACGCAAGGCGCGGCTGTTGGCAGTGAGATTAGCGCTCTCTAAGTCCTTCATTGACATGCTCCAAAACAGGCGATAATAAGTAGTCAATCACGCGGCGTCGCCCTGTTTCTATCTTAACAACGACTGACAGGCCTGCGTGTAAGCGTGTGGTTTTACCCTTATATTGTATTATGTTGTCTTTGAGGTTGATGGTGGCTAAAAAAACATACCCCATCTCTTCGTCTTCAACAGAATCTTGATAAATATTTTCAACCACTCCATCAATTGCACCGTATTTTATATAATTAAAAGCATCCAATTGCACGCTTGCTATTTGCCCAGTGCGCACAAAACCCACATCTTTGTTTAATATTTTTACTTCGGCTTTCAAAGAAAGTTTTCCGATGGGGACAATAGACATTAATTCTTGTGCAGAGGTAACCACACCGCCAATTGTGTTGATGGCGATTTCTTGTACAAAGCCCTCTATTGGCGCATAAAGACGCATGGTTTGTTGTTGGTTTTGATATTTTTTTAACGCCTCTGATGTTTCAATAATATCCAATTGATTTTTTTGGTATTCTTTGTAAATTTTATTCTTCTTTTGACTGATGGCAAATTTTTTATTACTTTTTTCTAATTGACGATTGTCGTTTATTTCGTACAGTTTTGATTGTTTGCTGAGCAGCTCTTTTTTAGATTGTAGTAATTCCTTCTGCGCTTGCAGAAATTGCAATTCAGAAATGTCTTGATCATCAAAAAATTGACTGAACATTTTGACACGCTTGCGTGCATTTTCTATCATAGATTGCTCTAATTCAATTTCCTTTTTTAAATTGTTACTGGATTTTTTTAGGTTGTCAATTTTGGTATTAAATTGTGCAATTTGTTTAAAGAATTCTTCTAAATCTAGGGTGGTTTGTCTATTGTGCAAAATGTTAATTTTAGGGGGCTTTTCCGCTTGTTCGATTTGCTCAATAATGGGGAAAATGTATTTAAAATTCTGCTGATTTTGTTGATAAAATGACAATTTCGCCTGAAAGTTGACAATATTGGTTTTTGCCTCTATGTCGCTCAATTGCACCAATAAATCTCCTTTTTGCACAACTTGCCCTTCTTTAACATAAATTTTTTCAATTTTTCCTGGATTCAAAGATTGAATTTTTTGCGACTTGCCAGAGACAATTAATTTACCTGTGGTATTTGCATAAATAGCAATGTGGCTAAAATAAGACCATAACAACACTATTGTTACAAATGCAACCACGCTCCAGCCAATTAGGCGAGAGAAATTTGTCGGCGCTTGTTTTTGAATGCGTAAATAAGTAGGGGAGAACTCAAAGGCTTTGTTGTCGATTTCTTTGCTAACAAAGATTGAGGAAAATTTCTTCTTAAGGTCTTTGTCGCATACAACCTTGCTGGCGGATAAATACAGATGACTGATAAAATTCATTTTTTGCTCAACGGCTAATTTCTTTAACCCTTTTTTTTAGCAAGACTAAGGTGGGATTAAAAAAATTTCCAAGATGATATAAATTGGATTTTCGACGATTATTCATACAAGACCTTTGTTAGATAAAGCGTAATTCATGAAGGGATAAGAGTTAAGTATTTGGTCTTATCTTCACCCGTTAAAATATCCGTTATTTTACCTTTATTGATAACCACCACTCGATCACAAGAGCGAATAGTGGACAAACGATGGGCGATAGTAATCACTGTTTTACCGCGTGATATTGCAGCCATATTTTGACGAATTAATGCTTGAGATTCTTCATCCAAAGCAGAGGTTGCTTCATCCAAGATGAGTAATTTTGGTTGGTCAATAATGGCTCTGGCAAAGGCAATTCTTTGTCTTTGTCCGCCTGATAAAGACTTGCCACCTTCTTGAATCTCAGTATTGTATCCCAATTGCATTTTGCGAATAAATTCATCGGCACCTGAGGTTTTTGCCGCCTCAATTACTTGCGCTATAGGCAAAGTTGGATTCTTATGGGCAATATTTGCTCGCACACTTTCTTGAAAAAGGTAGTTTTCTTGTAAAACAACGCCGATTTGATCTCTTAATGAATGTTTGTCTATTTTGTTAATATTAACATCGTCAATATAAATATCGCCAGAATCAGGCACATATAGACCTTGTATTAATTTGGCAATTGTGCTTTTCCCAGATCCAGATCCACCGACCAATGCCACACTTTCACCAATCTCAATGGTTAAATTAATATTTTCAAGCACCAAATTACCAGTAGGTGTATATTTAAAAAACACATTTTTAAGTTCAATTTTTCCTTGCAATTTATGTGGAACCTGGTTTTTCTTCTTTTCAGCAGGTGTATTTAAAATACTGCTTAATCGTTCAACGGCTATTTTTGTTTGTAAAAATTCTTGCCACAATGAAGTAAGTTGATTAAGAGGTTGTTGAAACATAGACAACAACATATTAAAGGCAATCAATTGTCCAATAGTCATATTTAATGCAAATACTTCGGTGGCACCCAGCCATAAAATCAACACCCCCACAACTTTTGAAAAAATACTAACCATTTGTGAGGCAAAGGTATTTAATTTTTGTAAATTATAATTCACGCCAACCATACTGCTGGTTTGCTTGTTCCAGCGTTTTAACATTACCCGCTCTAATGCCATACTTTTGATGGTTTCACTGTTGGAGATAGATTCTGTTAAAAAGGCGGTATTTTTTGCTCCCTTGCTGAATGACAATTCAATATATTTAATCAGTTTTGGTGTCAACAACCAAGCGCTAATAAAATAAAATGGCACTGTAATGGCAACCACCAAGGCTATTTTTGGGGAGATATAATACATGACAAAAAAAGTGATGAATAAAAACACAAAGTCAATCACACTTAATAACGCTTTACCAGTAAAAAATTCACGCACACTATTAATCTCTTGTGCCCTACTCACTAACAATCCAACAGATTTGCTTTCAAAAAAAGCAATGGGCAAATGTATCAAATGCTTAAATAAACGCATTCCCAAACCAATATCGATGCGATTGGCAGTGTGTAATAATAAATATTCGCGTATACTGGTTAAGGCGATTTCAAACAGATTGGCACTCAGTAAGGCAATCAATAAAATTATCATCGTTGATAAGGCGTTATTGACAACCACTTTATCAATGACCACTTGAAAAATCAATGGCAAGATCAACGCCACAATTTTTAAAACGCAAGAAAAACTAATGATTTCTAATAAGGTATTACGATAACGCAAAAATTCAGGCACAAACCACTCAAGTCCAAATTTGGCGGTGTCTTTGACAAAAATAACATTGCCACTCCAAACTTGTTGAACATCAGATAATTGAAATTGAGCGGGCTCCTTGTCAGGACGCTGAATTAAAACCCCCTCTTGGGATAAATGAGCAACCACAGAAGGCTGATTATCTTTGGTAAAAAAAATAAAGGGCACTCTCTTTTGTAGTTTTTTAACAGAGAGTTTTGCTTTACTAAACTGGAGTTTTAATAGATTCTCCTTGGCAAATAAATGCAGTTTTTCTTCATCATAGGTACTATTTTTACTTTCTTGAATAAGAATGTCCTTGGCAAGAACTTCTTCTCTTAATAGTAGGAATAACGTATAAACTGATTGATAAACTGGTTGCAATACTTAAGGCTCACTAAAAAACTATTTATCCCGAGCTTTTTCAATCTCTTGTTCGGTTGGAATAATGCCAGCTGCCTGAAAGCGCTGAATCATATCCTTCATTTTGTCATCTTGCATTAGCCCTTCAATCACACTTAGCATATACAAAAAACCATTTAACGGCATAGTGATTTGCCCCAAATCGTCAAATTTTGGTGCGTTATTGTCATCGGTTATTGGTTGTTCAGAAGATTGTGCCACTAAATTCATTTTGACAATGCCATTGTTAACATTAATGGCACTAACAGTATCTACAAATATATTTTTGTTGTTCATATTTTATTCTCTTATTAAGTTAAATTTTTCATCACCTCAGGCATATTATAACCCACCTTTGACGCCGACCATAATTGATTAACCTCTTGTGCATATCCTGACACACCTTCGGTATCAGCGAATGAATCAAAAGAGGACATATATTCAACCAGTTTACTAACTTGTACCTTATCCAAATAATGGTAGCGGTTATTTTCAGCATCGATATCAACGCAAATTTTTGCACCATCGGTACTGCTATTATCAGCAAAATAATCTTTAATTAACACAGTACCATCTTGACCTCGGTATTGTTTAGAAATATCAACACCGGCATTGTCCTCTTGATAATCAATATCGGATTCGTCTGCCTCTGCAAGGGATCGGTGTTTGATTAAAAGGTCGTTGTCATTATGGCGATAATACATCACATCTTGATAACTGTCTAAATCAAATGCAATATAATCCTCGCTGTCAACGATAAGTTCGCTGGATAGGTTGTCATTGCCAATCATAAAGACATCCGCTCCTTCGCCACCAGTAACAATATTGTTTGTGCCACCCAAATACAGTAAATCATCCCCTTTTCCTGCATCAATGTTGTTGTTGCTTGAGTTTTTATGCATATACAGGGAATCATTGCCAGATTCAGCAAAGATGAGGGAGTCGTGACTGGCAACTTCTAATTCATCATTGCCTTCACCCAAATAAACAGTATTCTTATTGCCAAATACTTTTCCATGGTCGTCTCCTTCGCCTAAACTCATTACATTATAGGCACCAATTACAACCCCGATATCATCGCCAGAATGGCCGTAAATTTTGCCATAATTACCTGTGGATACTAGGTAATCATTCCCTTCGTTGCCTGCAATATAGGCGCCTTCTCCAAATGCCCAAAGCTGATCTGCACCTGTGCCACCAAATAAAACATTGTATCGACCAGATGCAACACCAATGTCATCGCCTTCACCGCCAATAAACATATGGTTTTGACCTACAAAAACTGCATTGTCATCTCCTTCGTTGCCACTAATGGTGTTGCCTTCGCCAATGACATAAGCAACATCATCTCCTTTACCGCCCCAAACATTGTTGTTGGTACCCATTAAAGCAAACAAGTCCTTACCATCACCGCCCCATGCAAAATTTTGAGCCCCTATATTGAAGAATAAATCTCCGTCGTTGGTCATATAACCTATGTCTGAGAAAAACTCAACTACTTTATCTTTCATATTGGCAGAATCTATGGCAATACTACTGGCTAGTGTTTCTGCTAATTCTGGTAGATTACCAAGGGTTTCAAATAAGTTTGGCGCGTAAAAATCAAATAAAGAGGGTAGTTTAAGTCCACTAAAGCCAAAGGCTTCGTTGCTTTTTTCAGTACCATCTGAGCTTTCTTCATTATCACCGGTAACATTGTTTGAATTTTCGCTGTCATTGTCATTGTCATCGTCGTCATCGTCATCGTCATCGTCGTCATCATCTTTATCTTTGATCCCTAATGCCTCTAGCGTGTTTTCACCCATATCTTCTATTGATTCTACGCCAGATTCCAATGCATTAATAATACGAGCTGGTTCAGATATAGCTTGAATGGAGTTATCAAAGGTGTCAGATACTGTGCCAAGCAACTCTTTTAACATATCTGACATTGATAAATCAGGGGTTGATGTCTCGGTTTTATAGAATTCACCAGAATCAATGTATTGATAGCCCAATATATCGCCAAAGGTGGTGTCTTCTGCTTTCTCTGCCATCTTACTGAGAATACCGTTGATAAGTTTTGTTTTTACATTGCCTGGTGTGTAGGTAAAAGTGGTTTTTGGCTGTCCATCTGAGGTGTATCCTTGCTGCATGATACCAAATAATGAAGCAACAGTAGTATCTAAAACAGAAGAGATGGTATCACCAAACATAAAACTAAAATTACCATTACCAATAAGAATGTCGGATCCTTGTCCGCCAATCGTAAGGTTTAAGCTAAAGTTACTAAGCTTCTCTTTGAAGCTTTGGTTTGCTTCCTGACGCTTGCTTTTCCGTTGCATAAAGTTATTAGCTTGCTTATTGAGCGTCGCTTCTATATCGTATTTCAACCCTGTGTCGGACACTTCGTTTTGTCCACCACGGTTTAAAATCTTCTTATAGTCGGTGTCACTATTCTTATCCAGCGAACTCATGTCCTTTGCAAACTTTTTGGTTTTCTTCCAACTCCATAGGGCATTTTGTTCGGCGTTACTCATATCTGCCATATCTTGTAAGGAGCCCAAAACATTGGCCGATCCATCAAAAGGATTAACAAACGGAATCATAGGGAAAGAAGGGTCGGTTGCGATAATAAAATCATTCCTGACACCGTGATTAACCACCACATTTTTAGTGCCTATTAAAATTTGCACACCTTCTAATGCGCGATAACCTCCTATTTCAATAAAACGATTGGTGTCTCCTGCATGACCAATACTAATTAAAATATTATTGTCTCCATACATAAGTGTGTGGTGTGCGCCATTGCCAACTTTAATGTCTACATTGGTAGAGCCACCAAAGAAAGTAGCGTGGTCTCCATCACCAATATCGATTTGAATATTAAAAGCAGGGGTAGTAATCCTTTTATTTGTGTTATTTGTGTTATTTGTGTTATTTGTGTCATCTGTATTGTTTGCCTTAACTGAATTAGCAAATTTAGTTTGCTGCTGATCAATAACAGCTAACTTTTGTTTGGTTTTTTCTGCATCTATTTTCTTTTGACCCTCACTTACTTCCTGTTGATCATCTGTATCTTGTGAGCTTGTATCATCATCCAAATCTTCACCTAGCTTTCTACCATTATATTTAATCAGGGTACCTTCATTGTTATAGACCCTACTAATCACAGAGCCTGCTGCACCAAGACTGTAAATAGTTTTGGCTGCACTGTCTTTGTGTATCCAGTCGCCTGCACCTGTGCTTGAAGTTATTTTTCTACCGTGTTCGTCAACAGCCACATAATTACTTCTAACAACAACGGGGGCTTTGATATTTGATTGACTGAGCTTTTCAACCATTTTTCTGCCATATTGACTGTCGCTATTATCGGTAGGATTGTCTGAATCTATATTACAACCGACAATACTAATGCGCCGTATGTCAACATCACCTGTTAATGCTTGATTGAGTTCGGTAATATTGGCACTTAACTCAGTAGCACTTCTACCACCCAGCGTGTCACCCCCCTCTTGTGTTTTTCTGCCATAACCTATCACAGACAATTTAACTCTGCCTGTTATTTTATCAAGTTCAGTGCCGTAAACCACTCGGTAAGTGCCGTCTTTTTGCATTTGTACGATGGTGGTCTGTGTTGGGTGCTTAAAGGTAAGCTTGAGAGCGCTGTCTTTGACATTGTCATCGGGTTCAGTTTGGATTAGGACTTGGTGGTCGTGGTTGGCTAATCGAGGCTTGGTTTTTTGTGCTTCTGCGGTGAGCTTGTCGATTTGTTCTTGGTTTAGGGTGTCCCAGTCTTGGAGTTTTTGGTCATTGTGGGGTTTGGTTTCTGCCAAGTGTACAATAGGGGTATGCACAATCACATCTGAGTCTTGAGGTGTTTTTGATAGCCATTTTACGGGTTTACCCTCTTGTGTTTTCGTCCATACTGCAATGTTAACTTTATATTTGTTAGATAACGCTGTAACCAGTTTTTGATAATGACTGAAATTTCCTGTAGTAGGCACGAAAATACTCACCTTCTCAATAGGCTGCTGAGTAACTTGAGATACAAGGTCTAAGTTTTCCAAAGTCTCCCTTGTCGTAGGAATCTGCTTTACATCCCCATGCAAAATTCTGACACGAATGTCAGCATCAAAATCATCACCTCCAAATACCAAGTGTTGTTGTTTTAAGGTTGAATTTCCGAATTCTGTCAATTGTATGACATTTTTTGGTATATAAGGCGATTTAATAAAAGATGTATCACCCCCCTTAAGAATTACTACCTCAGAATCTCTATTACGAGCAGCCATTAATACTTGACTGTCTCTAGGGTTAGAGTGTACCACAACACTTACATTAAGGTCTCTACCAAATTTGTCTAAATCTTGCCCTTGTTTCAACACACTACCCTGAGCAAACCAGTCGTTATCTTTTGGTGTTTTGATGTTGAGGTGTGATATAGAGGCATCTGAAGGCAGTGCTTCTTTAAACTGATGCAACATTTGCTCAGTTTCACTAAAACCTTTGGCTTTAACAAAAACTTTTAACGCACCCTTTAATTCACTAAGCTGCTTATTACCATAAATGCGTTCTATTTTTGGCTTTCCATCTTTATCAATAGAAAGGGCAACATCATAATGCTCGTCTGTATAAGAATCCACAGGAATTATTTCACCTTTTTCATTGAACGCATAAGTTTTTTTAAAAATGTCAGAGCGATATCTTGCACGAAAGTCGTCTGCGGAATCTACCGCAATTTTTCTACCATTTGGAAGCACACTTGTACTCACAAGTCTAACACTTACTTTGGCGTTACTTATCCCTCTTTTTTGCAACTTAGATAGAAGTTTTATTGCGTACTCACCCTTTAAGTCACAAGGAACCAAACTGACTTTCCTTACGCTAGAATCCTCACCAGTAGCCTGCTCTATAGTGCTGATATATTCGGCAATTTCTTCAATACTTCTGTCTACAATACTGCCTAATTCACCATGTGCATTGATTATAACCTTAAGATCGCCTTTTGGTATTTGATCTAATTTAAGTCCGTATACAACTTTGTAATTACCATTTTTATCCATATGAACAATAGTGGTATTGTTTGGATATTTTTCTGCCAGTCGTATCTCATTTTGAATCAATTCTAAGTCATCTGTTGTTGTTATGAGAATTTGGCGTGTGTACCCTACAAATGGATCTGTAATGTGGTCCTGTCTTATGTTCCCTACCTCCCATTTCTCAAGTTTAGCTTGTGACTCCTCAGCCACTTGAATCTCATGTTTTACAGTCAATATATCGTGTTTTAATTGTTCACGCATTTCAGGGCTGCGACTTGCAAGATCCAAGAACCATTCATGCGTTTTCTTTAATTTTTTAACTTTATCACCAACTTCCAGCACTTTGGCTGCTTCATATTTTTCACGCACAAGTAACACGGACTGCTCTAGTTCTGTTCTTCTTAAATCTTGTTCAATATCAGTAATAAAATCTTGCAAAACAGCGTTTACCCTGTTTAATTCTCCTATAATTTCTGAATTTGGGTTTGTTCTTAAATGCTCATCAAAATTCAACTTTAATGCCTTTAGTTCAGAATGGTAGAAGCCCAATTCATTTTCTCGTACTACACGAAAAGCATGAAGAGTGTCAGATAAAAGATCAGAATGCTTGCTTTGCTTTTTAGATGTGAATTTTTTACTCTTAAGCAACTCTTCCAATCTTTGTATTTCTTCATTAAGATTGATCAATGGGTTCTTTAGCGCTTCACTGTGGTTTTTAACCGTTTCAGTTTTTTGGCTTATTCCTCCTTTATCTGTATCCCAGCTATAAACTGTCTTGGTTCCTCCTGTTAGCATGGTTTTGGTGCCATTCGCATTGACTTCTATTTGTGTTGTTCTGCCAGTTACTTCGGCGTTGATGGTGCCATTACCGCCGTCATACAATCTTTGTGCAACTAATTGTGCTAAAGAGGTAATTTCAGTTGAAGTGCCACTTGAAGAGGGTTTGTCTGTTTCACAACCCACTAAGGCAATACGGCCTTGCTCTGTTTGTTCTATTCTAAGTTTTGTTTGTAAGTCGGTGATATAGGTAGCGAGTTGTTCAACGCCTATTGCTGCCATTTCAGATCCGTGAGCCACTACATTGATACGGTATTTGCCATTGACATTAAGGCTGACTTCGTTGCCACTTAAATCATAAACTGTGAGTTTGCCATTGTCGTTCATTTTGGCAATATAACTATTGTCTGGGTGTTTGCTGGTTAGGGCATTTGTGGCATTTCTAACGGTCTCATTATCTGAGAGTTGCAGGACTATATTAGTTTGGTATTGTGAGTTGTTGCTACTTAAATGCTTGCCATTGTATCTTACTAAAGTGCCTTCGCTGTTGTAAACTCGGCTCTCTACTTCGCCAGTAAACTCATTAAAACTATAGTGTGTTTTGGCTTTGCTGTCTTTGTGTCTCCACTCACTTGTGCCGGTGCTTGAGGTGAGTTTCTTGCCGTCTGGATCAATGGCAACATACTCGCTTCTAGCGCTAATGCTTTCAACACCTGTTTGTTTGAGTTGCTGCAACATTTCTGCGCCGTAA
>CAJHVR010000576.1_pt1 | contig 16459 bp, 17 predicted proteins | sample 9196871 | NCBI WGS metagenome assembly CAJHVR01 (sample SAMEA7706165, study PRJEB36976) | symbiont metagenome | biome: Marine hydrothermal vent biome [ENVO:01000030]; feature: Bathymodiolus gill tissue material [ENVO:01001393]; material: Bathymodiolus-dominated oceanic mussel reef... | reverse complement strand
GCAAGTTGGTGATGAGATTAATGTTTTAATGGCTGCCTGTGCTTGGAATTTGAGAAAATGGCTGGTGATAGCCACTATTTTTTTGTTTTGGCAAAAACTAGGCTTATTTTTTGTAAAATACCTAAGGTTTTTTGTGGTGCTGGATAAAAAGCAGTTTTGTTGATTTAGATGGTTGGCAAAATAGGTGGTTTTGGTTTGGTTGGGGTGGTTTTTAAGGGGCGACTAAATAGGAATAATCATCAGAAACCCACTTGGCGATTTTTCCAACGACACCCGGCAGTTCTGGAGGGTAAACCCAGCCTTAGCCTTGCTAGGACAAGGTTTAAAAAAATCGCCAAGTGGGCAAAAATTGGCTTTTGCTAATCATCTCTAATTTATGCAAAGGTCTTTATGATATTGTCAATGACATTAATTATGTAATTGCAGTTTTACCAATCTAATTGGATCAAAGATAGAGTTGGTTTAAAGCATTAGATGATAAAATTCTAGAAATTAAAGGTGGTATAAAAAATGATAATAATTCCAGCAATAGATTTAAAAAATGGGCAATGCGTGCGTCTAAGACAAGGTTTAATGGAAGATACGACGGTATTTTCTGATAATCCAGTAGAGATGGCGGCGCAGTGGGTGGCGCAAGGCGCAAGGCGTTTGCATTTGGTAGACCTTAATGGGGCGTTTGAAGGTAAGCCTGTGAATGCAGCTAGTGTGACGCAGATTGTATCGGCATTCCCTGAGTTGCCTGTACAGATTGGCGGCGGTATTCGTAATATGGATATTGCTAATGCGTATATTGAGGCGGGGGTTAGTTATTTGATTATTGGGACAATGGCAGTGACGCATCCTGAGTTTGTATCGCAGTTGTGTCGTGAGTTTCCTGATAAAGTGATTGTGGGCTTGGATGCCAATGATGGCTTGGTGGCGACCCAGGGTTGGGCGCAGAAGACGGATTTGCATGTGGTGGATTTATCGAAAAAATTCGAGCAAGATGGGGTGAATTCGATTGTTTATACTGATATTGCACGAGACGGTATGATGCAAGGGGTGAATGTTGAGGCGACGACGAGTCTTGCTAAGCAAACCTCAATTCCTATTATTGCTTCAGGAGGCATTACCAATATAGAGGATATATCTGGATTGTTGAGCGAGGCACATCACGGCATTATGGGTGCAATTACTGGGCGGGCTATTTATGAAGGTACGCTTGATTTTGCTCAAGCGCAGCAACTTTGTGATGCAAAACAATGAAAATTGAAGTCGCCTATGCATTAGAGAATAAACAAACGCTACTTGTTTTGGAAGTGGATAAGGGTACGACACTTGAGCAGGCGATAGTGTTGTCTGGCATTATGGCGTCTTATCCACAAATCGATTTATCTAAGGATAAGACAGGAATTTTTGGCAAGATTGCTAAATTGGATACTGTTTTGCGTCCAAAAGATAGAGTTGAAATTTATCGACCTTTAATTGCCGACCCAAAGCAAGTGCGTAAAGAGCGTGCCGCACAAGGTAAAAAAATGCGTAGTGGCAAAAAAGCTTGATTTTTGTTACAATAGCAACTTAATGATTACCAAACTTTAAATGAACGAAGAACAACCTCCCTCGACATTGTCTTTTTTGCAAAGATTAAAAAAACGATTTTTTCACATACCACTACGCTCAAGTGATGAATTATTGCAATCCTTAAAAGAGGCTGAACAGAGCCGTGTGATTGATTCACACTCGCGTTCAATTATTGAAGGCACGATGCAGCTTGAGAATATGGAGGTGCGTGATGTTATGGTGCCTAGGTCAAAAATGATATTGATTGACTATCAGGCAAGGACTCAGGATTTGCTTAATATTATGATTGAGTCTGCACATTCTAGATTTCCAATCATTAATAACGAACAACATAAAATCTTAGGAGTTATTTTAGCTAAGGATTTACTGAGTCATTTTGCAGGTGAACAAAAATCTGAGTTTAATTATAAGCAATATTTACGCGATGCTGTTCTAGTGCCAGAAAGTAAAACTTTGGGTGCGTTATTAAGAGATTTTCAGCAAAAAAAATCACACATGGCGATTGTAATAGATGAATATGGTGAGATTGCGGGTTTGGTGACATTAGAAGATGTGTTAGAACAAATTGTGGGTGAAATTGAAGACGAACATGATTTAGAAGAGGATAATATCATTGATTTTAGTGGCGGGCGTTATTTGCTTAAAGGACATACGCCGATTGAAGAATTTAATGAATTTTTTAATATTAAATTGCAGGTGGAGGATGTGGACACTGTGGCAGGTTTGGTTATTGCTGGTTTTACTTATTTGCCAGAGCAGTTGGATGAGATTGATTTGCAAGGGTTTCATTTTAAGGTTTTAAAGGCAGATTCTCGAAGATTGCGTTCATTAGAAGTAACTAGAAATTAATAACAGGTAATTATGTCATCCACAGAGACTTTCACACAACCCTATCACAATTTATGAAACATATAAAACAGCACCTTTCTAGTACCACACAGCAGTCCTCTAGGAGGGCTTATCCATATTCTTCTCATTTTTATATAAAAAATGTACTATCTCCTAATATTCCTTAAACTTATAATAAGATTATGCAAAAATCTCTAGAACAAACTGCACACACAGCAATTAAGCTGTTAAAAAAATACAAAGTTAGTGATTATGAGTTGTTGCTTGACTCAAGTTCAGGTGTTTCTACTGCGGTAAGGTTGGGTGAGGTCGAAACCCTGCAATATCATCTAGATAAAGGTTTTGAAGTCAATGTATTTTTTGGCAAAAAGAAAGGTCATGCATCAAGCGTTGATGTTAGTAAAGACAGCCTTGATAAAACTATTAAATCTGCTTGTCTGATTGCGAAATATACCCAAGATGACCCTTTTAATGGGTTAGCTCCAAAAGCATTAATGGCATTTGATGCGCCCGATTTAGACCTGTATCACCCCTGGGATTTGGATGCACAACACAGTATTGATATTGCTAAAGCTTGTGAGGAAGCGGCGCTCGCACAAGATGAGATTGATAATTCTGAAGGTGCAGAGGTGTCTAGTTTTCAAGGCGAAGGCTTATATGCCAATTCTAACGGTTTGATTATCACGCAAAATAGCACTCGTCATTCATTAAATTGTGCGCTAATTGCCAAGCGTGATGATGATATGCAAACAGCATATGAATACACAACAGCACTTGATGCAAATACGCTAGAAACGCCACAACTACTTGGTAAAAAAGTAGCAAAACTTGCACAGCAGAAATTGGGTGCGCGTTCGCTCGCTTCACAAAAATGTCCTGTGATTTTTACCCCACGCGTATCTGGTGGCTTGTTTTCACAACTCTTGGGTGCATTGGGTGGCTCTAGGCAATACAAAAAATCTACTTTTTTATTAAACAGTATTGACAAAATTGTTTTGCCAGAAGACATTAGTTTTTGTGAGCATCCTTTTGCTAAAAAGACGCTGGGTGCCAAGGCGATTGACCGCGATGGTGTGCTTAAACGCGAGCAATATTTTATTGAAGATGGTCGTGTTAAAAGTTATATCATGGGGCAATATTCTGCCAATCAATTAGGGCTACAAACCACCGCTAATGCGGGTGGTGTGAGCAACGGTATTGTTGAGTCGAGTTTTAACGGTGGCTTAGATGAGATGATTAAGGTGATGGATAAGGGTTTAATAGTAACAGAATTAATGGGGCAAGGTGTGAACGGTACAACGGGTGATTATTCTCGTGGCGCATTGGGGTTTTGGGTGGAGAATGGTGAAATCCAGTATCCAGTATCAGGGCTTACCATTGCTGGTAACCTTAAGGACATGTTATTGGGTATTGTACATGTGGGTAATGATGTGGACCAGCGCAATAATATTAAAGTTGGTTCTGTACTGATTAATCAAATGACGGTGGCAGGCGAAAGCTAATGGGCAATTTTGATATTGTCATTGTGGGTGGTGGTATGGTTGGGCAAGCATTTGCCTTGTCAATGGCAAAGCGTCATCAAAGCAATCTGAGTATTGCAATTATTGAGCCGAATAACCCAAATCCTGAAGTAAAAGAAAATTTCCATACGCGTGTGAGTGCGATCACCCCAACTTCAGAAACATTTTTAAAAGACATTGGTGTGTGGGATTTAATTCAACGCAAGTACGCTTTTACTGATACTAAAGTATGGGATGAAAATTCGCATGGTGCGCTGGATTTTTCAATAGCAGATGGGGATTTAACGCATTTAGGGCATATCATAGAAAATGACTGCATTCAATCGGCTATGTATACGGCATTGGCTGATACTACAGTAGAATTCATTAGCGCTAAACTTGATGACATTAATAAAACTCAGCAAGGTTATTGTTTGCATTTGGATGATAAACAGCAACTTCAATGCTCGTTATTAATTGGTGCAGATGGTGCGCGTTCTCGTGTTCGAGATTTGGCAGGTATTGAATTTAGTGAAAATGATTATCAGCAAAAAGCCGTTGTTTGCAATATTCGTTCAAACAAAGGTTTTGAGAATACAACTTGGCAGCGGTTTTTGTCTGAAAGCATTATTGCACTATTGCCATTGAGTAAAAATGAAGCATCCATTGTTTGGTCGGCAGAAAAACACCTTGCTGATGAATTATTGGCATTATCGCCTGAGGCGTTTGCTAAGCGACTTTCAGCAGGTGTAGAAGTTCGCTTTGGTGAGTTTGAAATATTGAGTGAGATTCAAGCTTTTCCACTGATTGAGCGAAGTGCTAAAGATTATGTTAAAGAAAATTTAGCACTCATTGGCGATGCAGCGCATAATATCCACCCATTGGCAGGGCAAGGTGTTAATTTAGGTTTTTCTGATGTTGTTGAATTATCACGGCAATTACACACTAACAATAAACTTTTGGGGGGTTATTTGGTTTTACGAAAATATGCCAGAGCTAGAAGATTAGACAATGAACTTATGGCAAAAACTATGAGTGGACTTAATTGGATTTATAAAGAAAACAACGAGCCACTTAGGTGGTTACGAGGCTTTGGTATGAATTTAATCAATGACAATTCAACATTTAAATCATTTTTTCAAAAACACGCTTCTGGCAGTCAATAAATCTTAGTTGGAGTAATGATTGTATCAAGTGCCACATCCCAAGACTGACTGTCAATCTTAGCAACTTGTTGACAATCAAAAGCCAGTCCATAGAGTTTTGGGCTGTTGTAGTTTGTTTGGTTTTTTTTAAAAGACAAAGCACGATCGTAGAAGCCACCACCCATGCCAATACGGTTTTTATTCTTATCAAAACCCACCAATGGTATAAAGATAACATCCAGTTGTTTAGCGTTTAATACCTCAGTAGCAACGGGTTCATCAATACCGAATTTGTTTTTTTTAAATTCATTACCAATTTTTGCAAATTTAAGACTTTTGCCGACTAATATCGGTAAATAGATACTAACACCTTGTTTTTCTAAGAAATTATGAATATATTTTGGGCTGATTTCACCATCGTTTTCTAAATAAAGGGCGATTTTTTGTCCATTTTGAATATTGCTTATTTTTTGCATTTGATGCAATATTTTTCTGGCAGACTGTGCTCGCCCGATCGTTGTGATGGCGCGCCGTTGTTGTCTTAAAAGTTGGCGGGTTGCTTGCATTTTGAGATTATAACATGAATACATTAAAACGCCCAAGCAGGAGCTTAGGCGTTAGGGTGAAATTAGAGTGTCTATCACCCTGCGGGCTTTAAACCTGAACCATATGGTTCAAGGCGGAAGTTTGAAGTTTACCATAGGCTTCCCACTTCAAGGTGGGCTTGCACAATAGCAACCTATCGCATTTCCTTATTTGTTTATTTATCAGCTCAGGGGACAAAAGCCAAACGCAAACATAATAGACAGTTACTATTATCGCTGTTTTGGCGTATCAATAAACATTTTTTTGCATTTTTAGTAAATAGAGGAAATCTTAAAGAACATCACGCCCATTATATTATATGAGACCTTTGCATAAATAGGAATGATTAGCAAAATCCAATTTTTGCCCAATTGGTGATTTCTTTAAACCTTGTCCTATCAGGGCTAAGGCTGGGTTTAAAAAATCGCCAAGTGGGTGAAAAGTGGGTTTCTGATGATTGTTCCTATTTATGCAAAGGTCTCTATATGAAAGAAAACAAGAAAAATATTAGGTCATGCCTCCATTAACACCAATGACTTGTCCAGAAATATAACTGGCAGAATCACTTGCCAGAAAAGACACCAAAGCAGCCACTTCTTCTGGTTCTCCTGCTCGTCCAGCGGGTATGGTTTTTTTTATATAATCTTTGTCAAATATATCTTGAGTCATGCTACCCTTGATAATACCTGGCGCTATAGCGTTAACTGTAATCCCTCTTGATGACATTTCTATGGCTAAAGATTTGGTAGCACCAATTATGCCAGCCTTTGTTGCTGAATAATTAACTTGTCCACGGTTACCCATTACGCCTGCAACTGAAGATAAATTAATAATCCTACCCCAGCGAGTCTTCATCATTGGTAGCATGAGTTTTTGTGTAACATTAAAAAATCCGTTTAAATTTACATCCATAACTCTTTGCCATTGAGAATAACACATGCCAGCAAAAATTCCATCATCATGAATACCTGCATTGTTAACCAGAATCTGGATGGCACCTTGGTCAAGAATTTTGTCTAATTCTTTTTGAGTGGCGTCTTTATCAGTAATATCAAAACAAACTGTAGATGCTACACCACCATTTTCAACAATGGTTTTTACAATCTCAATGGCTTTGGTTTGATTGGTATTACTGTGAACCAAAACTTCAATATTATTTTTGGCTAAATCAATGCATATTGCTTTGCCTAAATCTCCACTACCGCCTGTTACTAAAGCTATTTTCATTATATATTTTGTTTTAAAAATTAATTATTAAAAATAGCAACAACAGTTGCCCTTCCAGATATTAGCTCATTATCTTCAGAAGCAACTGAAAATTCGTAAATCATGTTACCTTGAGAGGCAAATTTTCTTGTGGCTTTAACCATCAAAGGTGAAGTAATATTATTTATGTCAAAATTTTGATAAAAATTTACCTCTTTTAACGCTGCCAAATAACCTTCTTGCATTTTCTCTGATAAATCTTTTGCAATTAATGCACCATGAACTGCCATTGCTTGAGCGCCATATTCTATCAAAGCTGATACAGGTAGGGAGCCGTTGTTACGCAAAGGATTGTCATTTTTCTGATGTGTTTGTGTTGTGCAAATAATGGATTCACTATTCCATTGCTTAACAGTGTCAAGCAAGCACATTTTTCCAGAATGTGGAATTAAGTTACAAAGTTCAATATTACTAAACATTATTGACTTTTATTGATAATTGATTTTGATTCACATATGGAATCACGATTTCAACGCCTGTTCCTTTAATTAAAACCTCAATTAATGGCAATCCAATGCCAATAGGATTGCCAATCCTCATTTTTTCAAGTGATTTGTTGAAGCATTTGGTCACACTTTTCTGATTGTTTATTACAGAAACTTCAATATCTCCTATTGCCTCAAGGTGTTTATCCATACTGAGTAACAAAGCAATTCCAACTGGGTATTCAAAATGACGAAAACACGCTAAATCACTGGGTATAACATTATCATAAGCAACCAATAATACATCATTTTTTTCGATCAATACTTGGGTTAATGCTTCAATCAGTCCAGCAGAAAAAGTATTATCGCCTGCAGATAAGCTAACTGAAGGGGTTTGTATGCCAGTGGCAATTGAAAAATATCCCGCAGGCGTGTTATGCACAGAATTATGAAACAAAGTTGGCGACACCATCTTTTCTTTGGTTGATAAGGCATTGCATATTTTATCTGTTATATCTAAATCCCCCTCCGATGAGGCAAAAACTGCTAAAGTATCATTTTTATAATCTATAGAGTCAATGGCTTTTAATGCAAGCCTGATGACGGTTGTGGTTCGGCGAGCTTCATTTGCTGGTAATGAAGAGGGTGTCATTCTGGATAAAGCTTCTGGATGCCAGTCCATATTGCCTTTAAGAATCTCTAATGACTTTTTAGAATCTTCCATTCCTGGGGCTATTACAGAAATGCCATTGATATATACTTTATTATTTAACATGAAAATATTAGACTGCAATTACTGCCGCCAAATCCAAAAGAATTAGACATAACATGGTTTAATGATTGTTTTATACACTTTGTTGGCACCCGAATAGGGAGGTTATCATCAATAGTGTGTAAATTTATATTAGCAGGAATGATAGAATTTTCCAAAGCTAAAGTACAGATAATAGCTTCATTAATTCCAGCTGCACCTAAAGTATGCCCTGTCATACCTTTGGTTGAACTACATATAATTTCAGAATTAAAGACCGAAGACAACCCTTTAGATTCTGAATAATCATTTGATAGTGTTGCCGTGCCATGTAAATTTATATAATCCACATCCGAAGGGTTGATTCCAGAGCTTGTTAATGCCTTTTTTATCGCTATTTTCCCACCAACACCTTCAGGATGTGGCGAGGAAATATGATGAGCATCACTGCTTTCACCATAACCTGTTAAATGGATATAATTGTTGTTGGCGGATTTTTCCAGCAACATAAAACCTGCGGCTTCACCTATATTAATACCTTGTCGATTCTTATCCCAAGGGCGACAAATATCCTCAGATATTAGTTGTAGTGAATTAAACCCATATAAGGTAGTCAAACATATACTGTCAACACCGCCAACTATGACAGCATCGCAAAGACCTGTTGCTATATATCTATGAGCTGAGGCAAAAACTTTGGCACTTGATGAGCAAGCAGTCGAAATTACCATACCTACACCAGTTAGTCCCAATGAGCGACAAACATACCTTTGAACAGAGCTGGTATTGTCTGTATAAAGCATATCTATATTTGGCAATTTTCCTGTGTCTTTATCTCTGCCAATATAAGCATTTTCAGTTTCTGTAATGCCAGAAGTGCTAGTGCCAATAAAAACCCCAATTCTATTTTTCCCATACTTGTTAATCGCTCTATCAATTTCATCACGGAAATTATCAACATCTAAAGCTAATTTGGCCAGTTTGTTATTTCTACAACTGAACTTTGTTAAATGGTTTTCTAATTCAACATCCTCAACTTTGTCCACCAACCCTAAAAAAGTATTGAAGTTCATTTCGGGATAGCTGGCATTACGCAACCCACTAGAGCCATTGAACATTGCATCTAAAGTAAAGCGCTTACCGTTGCCTAATGCATTAACTAATGTGCTGGCAGTTACTTGAAGTGAATCTATTGTTTTATTCATATTTATTTGTAGGTGTGCTAATAAATTTAGCAATGATAAAGCACGTAAAAACCCCAATAACAACAATTTGTCCAATTGAGCTTAATACATTAACATCTGAAAAAGCCAGAACTGAAAATGTCATTATAGTTGTTATTGCACTAATAGTAATGGCATGTGTGCTATTAGAGAGTTGACTTATCTTGTTGTTTTCATAGTTGAAGAATAAACTGTAATCAAAACCCAAGCCAATTACCAATAATAATGATAACAAATGAAAAATATTAATACTATTGCCTAGTAGCGCTTGAAAGCTAAGGCTGATTAAGACACCAGAAAAAACCGGTAAAACAATCCAAATTCGATTTTTATTTTTATAAGTAAACCAAAGAGTAATAGCAAATAGTAATAACAGCATGGCAAATAATCTAGTCCAAGTTTTCTTTAGATAGTCATTCATAATATTACCAGCCATCGCACTAATTGAATAATAAGTGTTTTTTAATAGATAGGAATTATTCACCTGTTGCTTAAATTTATTGATATTTTTAATGTCAACTACCCTTATTAGAGAATACCAAACACCATTTTGGACAAACAACAACGACTGGAGTTTGCCTGCCATGAGGGATTCTTCAAAATCTTGATAGTTAAGTAAGGGCATTGTTTTACTTGAACTGATATCATTAATAAAGTTGTCAAATGCATCTTGTTTGAAAGGCATTTTTGACATGGCTAAAGAAACATTGTTTTTTAACTTTTCTTTATTGGGTAGCTGCTCTTGACGATATTTTTGTGTTTTTTTGTCAGGTAATAATGTGTCTGCACTGATAGTTCCACCAATAATATCTTGATCTACTAATTTTTTTAGTTGTTGTTGTATTTCCTGAGTTTTTGTTAAAATCTTTGTTAAATTTTTATCCGATGTTAAAAAAACATGATTAACTTCTTCTGCGCCCAATACCTGGCGTAAATCTGCATCAACTTTTTTTGATGCAATTGAAGCGGGATTTAATTGTGATATATCGGTATTAAACAAACCAACTTGCTGTGATAGAAATATTGCAGGCAATAAAACAACCAACAAACTAATGAAAATTTTAGATTTTAATGATAAGCATTTCCCAATAGGAATTTTTCTTTTATTTATCTTGGTATTTTGCATCCATAAAGGTAAAAAATAAACACTAATCAAAAGCGTTGATAACAAGCCAATTGAGGCAAAAATAGCAAGTTGTGTAAGACCATCAAAACCAGTCCCTATCAAAGCCATATAGGCAAATATGGAAGTCAGAACACCGATTTTAAGTGGTTTTAAAATTTTCTTAACAGCATTTCTGGCTGAAACTTTTGTGCAAGTATTGCTAAATACATGTAATGGATAATCAAGACAAACGCCAAGTGCGGTGATTCCAAATGCTAGCACGATGCCATGAATTTGAGAGAAAACAATCTGAGTGACACTCATTGCAATCAAGATAGAGGATGCGAGCGTAATAATCGCCAGTAGTAATAAATAAATCGACCTATAAATAAATACAAACACAAAAAACATAATAATTATCAATGCAAAACTTGCATATTGAATAGTATTAAGGATGTTTTTACGCATTTCAACAGCCACAATGCTAGCACCAGATAACAACAATTTTGCGCCACTGGGTTTATTGGCCTCAAAGGTATTCTTAATGGTTTTTATGGCTAAGTCTTGTTGTTCAATTGTAGAATTTTTTTGAATTTGAATCATTAATAATGCTTTGTTGCCAACAAACCAAATGCCATTTTTCTGTTTTGCAGTTGTTTTAATTTGATTTAAAGACAGATAGTCCAAGAACACGCTTTGAGGGTCAATCAATAAATAATCAATAAATTCACTGGGTGTGTCAGCGGTAAAAGCAGTTAATAATTTTTCAAAATTATGACGCAAACTATCAATATCAAATGTATTGTTACTATGCAACAAATATCGATATTTTAATAATTTTTCATGCTTTAAATCATTAAAATTTTGTGAGTTAATGACAGAGCTAAACGACTCTTTTTTTTCTAAATTGAGCTTTAATGCTCGACTAAGTCGAGATAATTCTTTGTCATTAGAACCTGAAATTTGTGTCAAAATAAGATTGGCAGATAAGCCTTTTTGAGATTTCTCAATCAGCACTTGTGCATTTTTATCCCGAATATCAGCAGGCATAAATTGTTCAATATTAGAGACAACCAATAAATTGTTGTTTAAATACCAAGCAGAAGCTGCGACAATTATAAAAAACAAAAAATTTCGAGATATTACTGTCATTTTTTTATCATTGACTAAAAGTTGTTATAACACTAGTGCCATCAGATTTTGACAATTTAATAACATTTATATTGCCAAGCTGACCTGTTATTAAAATACTTGACACCCGAGATAAAATCTCTGAATTTCTTGGAATTAATTTGATTTTCCAATCAGTAAGCTTATTGGAATATTCAATGAAATAATTGCTTGAAATTTTTTCCTTATTTCCTAATAAAAGCCATCTTATAGCATTAACGCCACTGGCAAGCACAGGATGATTGGCAAGGGGTATTTCCCTCTTTCCGTCATCATCTAACAGCAAAAGCGTGTTGTCTGTTATGTGAATTTCAGATTTTATAGGTGTGGCAATATATTTACTCATCAAACCATCGTCGTTAAATGATACCGTTCCTGTTGTTTTAATTTCTTCGGTAAAAAAAGTTGCACTACGCAATTCAACAAACTTTAATGTCTTATTTGGGTTTTTAGAAATCAACCCAAATACATTGGCAATTTCAATCTCTGAGTAAGTGACAATAGGGTTTACGATTAATAGTAACAAAAAAAACTTAAACCAATTCATAACTCATCATCCCAATAATCATAAAAATTAAACCAGTTAAACGGATGTTTTTCAATCATGTCTTGAATGTATGAGGTATAAACTTGGGCATTCTTTGTAATATTTTTTTCTCTTTCAGATTTTTTTTCGGTGTAATCGTTCTTTATTTCTTTGAAGTGAATTTCATATTTATTTTTACCTACATATACACCAAAAAAAACAATTATCGGTTTTTTTAAAATATTCGCAAGTGCAAAAGGGGCCTTTGGAATATTAATAACATCACCCAAAAGAGTGCACTGAATTGTTTTTTGTTTATCGACACTCCTATCTGCCAATATGGCAACAAATTCAGAGTTGTCAATACTTTCTTTAACCTTTAATAAGACATTGTCATTATTTGCATCAATAATGGCATTAAACATAGCGGGATTAAGGTTATATAAAATCTTAGTAATCATTGAGTTATGAGATATATCCATCATAATCTTTGCTTGACCACATTTAGGCGTTAAATATTGCAAAACATCAAAACCTCCGACATGAGAGCCTAGCAATATAAAGCCCAAGTTATTTTTAGTTAAATTTGAAACAAGTTCTTCATTAAAAATCTTAACATCAAACTGCTCTGTTTGATTGGTAATAAAATAAATCCTGTCTAAGATAACGGCAGAAAAATAATAGATATGCTTAAGAATTTGAACAAAGCCATGCTTGGGCAGTGCCGTTCTTTTTAGATAATTTTTTGAGGCAAGGCGGACTTGCGGTGATGTTAAAAAAAAATACAATGTAATCGGGTACAACCAAAGTCTTGCAAAATTACGAGAAATATTGATGGCAAGCCAGCAGATCAAATGCAAAGCAAATGGGGTGCTTCTTTCTTTGCTTGCTCTCCAATTAGAATCTTTCATCTAGTGCTTAAGCGACCTAAGACAGAGACCTTGCCATCAGTGCTACATTCGAAAGACAACAATGTGGGGGATATGTTTTTGCACAATACAGCTACTTTTTGATTAGGCAAAATGGGTTTAATAAATTTTATCGCTAAGAGTGTTGTTACTTCTTTGGGCGTTTCTAACTCGGACAATTTTTGAATTACTTTCTCAATAATAATTGCTCCAGGAACAATAGGATTGTTAGGGAAATGCCCTGGTAAGGATGGGTGTTCGTTATTAACAATAAAGTCAAATAAAATCATAATGACCTTAAACTAAAAAAGATACCCACAATAATTTTATACAACATTCTATATATACTCATGTCAAGATTATTTTAATCAAATATCTAAGGGTGTACCATCAATCATTTTAATTAAATTGTTTAATGGCAATTTTCCTAATTCATTATATGGAAGGTTGGTAACCACCCTTAATGGTCTTGGTAAAAAAACAGAATCTATTGTTTGTGACAATAGATGTATTATTTGATTTCTTGTTAATGTTGAAGAAACGGCTAAGGCAGCTAATCGAACACGCTGACCTGTATTTTCTTTAGGTATGAAAAATATGCCATCATCAACGCCATCAATTTTTTTAAGCTTATGTGAAAGACCACTCAATGATTCTCTCTTTCCACCGATTTTAACCAAATCACTACTACGCCCAAGCAAATAAAAAAATCTATTATTAATCATTTTAATTTGGTCAGAAATATTGATTAAATTCTTATATCCAACAGCTTTTAATAAAACATCATTTCCTTTCGCTTTAATGTCATAATCTTCCAGCAGTTCCCATCTATCGCCCTTGTTTGTTCGCCTTGTTGCGATAGCACCAGATTCACTACACCCATATATTTCAAATACATGAGTGTTTAATATTTTTGCCACCTCATTAGCAATATCATTAGATAATAGAGATGTTGCAGAAATTACAGAATCAATGTTGTGCCAATTTTCTCTCAAACCAATACAAGCTTTTAAGTGCAGTGGTGTGGTGATAAGAATCTTTGGCTCTGGCGTTTTTAATGCTATCTGCTGAATGTCTAAGGGATAAAATGGATAACCGTCATGCATCATCACTCCCAAGGTTAAAGGATAAATAATAGATGTTTCAAATCCAAACATGTGTTGTGGAGGAACTGTGGCAATCATACATTTTCCATGTACGCCTTTTGGCCATAGTCTTCTACCTACTCTTATTGAGCTTTCATTTAATTGTCCCCATGTTTTTGGATTCTCTTTGGCTTTTCCTGTGGTTCCAGAGGTGAATAAAATAGCAACAGTTTGTTGTGCATTTATATCAAAGTTTTTTGTTTTTTTAAATTCATTTTTATTGTTTTGTCGATACAAATCAACAACATCTTCATCATTAACTAAATAACTATTAAAATATGACTCTGAAAGTCTTTCTATCTCTTTTTTTGCTTTTGAACTGGGAAATAAACTAATTTGACCAAGAGAGATGCAAGCAGCAAAAGCAACTAAAAAATGATATCTATTCTCACAAAGGTTTATGGCGTATTTGCGCAATAGTAAATGATTTTTTGTTAATTCAACATGAGACAAGAATTCTTCTTTAAAGATCTTACGGCCATGGTAAATAGCTATAGCATTTTTATCTAAGTTGTTAAGTAATTTAAATGTTTTTTTCATTGGGTTATTACATAAATTAATTGCTTAATCTGCAATGAAAAAGTCGGATTATAAAAACTTTGAAACTGATTTTGTCATTTTTAAACTTTATATTTCTATATAAAAACTCACCCAACATGATGAATATGATAACAACATAATTGCCCGTATTTACAACCCAAGACCAAACTTCAACAGGAAGCCATATAGAGGCAATAATACCTTGTATGAACATATAAATAAACCCAAGTAGCCATATTATGGTAACCATTCTTGTGTATTTTTTCTTATCAAAATTAAGTGGCTTTTCATCTACACACTCTGCAAATTGTGTAATTATTGGTATTTTTCCAAATGTAAGAGATTTAGAGAATGTATAAATTAAGACCAGTAAAGCCACTATGGGGGTAGACTGAATTAATATATATTCTTTATTTAGAAAAATAATCCAAAAAGTAAAACCTGCAACTGCAACCGCAAAAAAATATTTAATAATTAAGGGTTTTATTTTTGAGAAATAGATAAAAAATAATATTAATACCATTAAATATGCAACAGACAAATGCGTATTAGAGGTTTGAATTCCTATATGGGCAACAATTGGATATAAAACAGCCCAAACAACGATCTTACCCATCAAGATTAAGCTTGATTTAATTTAACATGTTTAGCCAATGAACGAATGGAGGAAAAAATTTCCTTGTTATTCGGGTTATCTGATTTTAATTGAAAACCATATTGAGATGATAATACCATAGACAATTCTAAGGAATCAATTGAGTCCAACCCAAGACCGTCATAAAATAATGGCTTATCAAAATCAATCTCAGATGGGTTAATACCTTCAAGACTTAGTGTTTCGACTATTAATTTGGCGATTTCAATTTCAATACTTTCTTTGTTTGGCATAATTTTTCTGTCAATATAATTAAATTAATGTGAATTAAACTCATAAAACACATTGTTTTATATTTTAACCGCTAATATTAGAAATTCTTTTAAGAATTTTGCTGTTGTTCGTTAAAATAGCCCAATACCTTCCCACCAAGTAAAAATTTATATAAAAAGCTTCAATAATAATTTTACCTATATTGGTAAATGTGTATTTGAAACTATCCTCTGCGGGGCAACTTAGCGCATTAATTTTAAAACCTTTTGCCATCATCATGCTACGAGCCATATGATAACGATTTGTTACCAACAAAATTTTTTGAATTTTATTATCTAATAAATGATAAAAATTCTTTAAGTTTTCTAATGTGTGAACAGACTCTTTCTCTAAAAATATTTTATTGCTATCAACGCCCAAGTCAATTAAGAAAAAATTCCCCGCATCTGATTCGGCAATACTAGCGTTGCCAGTTATACCGCCTAAAATATAAACATTGCAATTGAGATTCTTATTTAGTATTAATGCAGCACGATTTAACCTAGAAATGTATTCACCATCTGGGGAATTATTTTCTAATTTCTTTCCTAAAACTAACAATAGGTTAGCCTGATTATTGGCAAGATTCTTCTTATCTTTTGCAATAATAAACACATATACAAACAAACCCATCAAACTAATACCAAGCGTTAATACAATTATAATAATTGACAAAGATAAAACAATGTATCGATCATAATCAAATTTCATATCGAGACCTTTGCATAAATAGGGATGATTAGCAAAATCCAATTTTTGCCCAATTGGTGATTTATTTAAACCTTGTCCTAGCAGGGCTAAGGCTGGGTTTAAAAAATTGCCAAGTGGGTGAAAAGTGGGTTTCTGATGATTGTT
>CAJHVR010000676.1_pt1 | contig 17831 bp, 4 predicted proteins | sample 9196871 | NCBI WGS metagenome assembly CAJHVR01 (sample SAMEA7706165, study PRJEB36976) | symbiont metagenome | biome: Marine hydrothermal vent biome [ENVO:01000030]; feature: Bathymodiolus gill tissue material [ENVO:01001393]; material: Bathymodiolus-dominated oceanic mussel reef... | reverse complement strand
ATTGTCTGTATTTTTATGGATGCAAGACTTGAATGGGGTGGTTTTTTAGGATTTTGATTGGTATTTTTTGGGTTGGGTGGTTCTATTTTTGGATTTGGGGGTCTAATTAATTTTATTTCAAAATATTTTAGTGGTATTATATATTTTTTAAAAACTGCTATTTATCATTTATTACACAAGGACAAGCTATTTATGCCTACCAAAAACGACTCACCGCCAGTACTTAAGGGATCTATTCCTAAAACTTATGATTTAACATTATTTGAAAAATGTCAAGATTTGTCTATTACTTGTGAGATATATAATAATTTGCATGTTATCTTCAATACAATACACCCAAAACTGACTCACTTTAATATCAAAGAAATTAATGAAGTTAGTTTTCAAACCGATACCCGAAAAATATCGTATAACGGCGTCGTTATTGGCATTGGAAATTCAGTTGAAGATATGGCAAAACAAGGGTTGATCATTATTTTTAATGAAGTTGCCACCAAGGAAGGCGTTGAAGCAGTAACCAAGGCGGTTAATGTTAGTTTTTCGGACGATGCACAAGAGGTAACTTTGAGTGTGGTAAATGCCGAAGGTAGTAAAAGTGTAAAAACTCTCACCATGCCTGTACCTGTGTCTATACTTGATGGCGTTGTGCCAGCTCCAGCTGATCAAAATCTTGTTACTTTTACAAACATCCCGGATTTGGATCATTTGGCTTTGCGTTTTAAGACATCTAGCTCAAAAAAAGGTATATTCATCCCTGTATTTGACCACAATTTGGGTTGTAAAATTACCAATAACAACACAATAACAGATATCGCTAATCCTGATGGCTGGCAGAGTAGCTATATTCATTCATCAAATGTTATTAAAGATGGGCGTGTTTCCCTTAGGTTTGGGCAAACTGACAAACAAGTGATGTTTGGTTTTTCCGATACTTTCTCAACTTATTCTTACGAAGTTCTTAACTACGGCATATTTTCAAATAATGGGGTTCTGTCTATTAGGGAAGGCGGAAATACTCCATCTTTGCCTTTATTTGACAAATATACAGTTGACGATGTTTTTTCTGTTGAAAGAATCGGCAATACTATTGCCTACCTTAAAAATGAAGTTACTTTTTATGTGTCATGTATTAATTCCACTGAAGATATGCATTTTTGTTTTACTTCTGCAGATAGAGGTGCTTCGGTTACCGATGTGCTACAACATAATTATTATCCTGCCGCTGAGGGGTCTTCTGCACCTACATTTGATCAAAGTTTGGGTTGTGAAATTACTAAAGACAAAATAATAAACACCTCTAATCCTGATGGCTGGTATAACAGCATAGCTTATTCATCAGGCACTCTTAAAGAAGGACATATTTCTCTTAGGTTTGGGCAAACTGACAAACAAGTGATGTTTGGTCTTGCTGCTGACTTCTCAAGTCATTACCTCTCTGTTCTTAACTACGCCATATTTTCAAATAATGGGGTTATATCTATTAGGGAAAGCGGAAATACTCCGAAATCTTTGCCTTCATTTGACAATCCTACAGTTAGCGATGTATTCTCTGTTAAAAGATGTGGTGATGTTATTACCTATTTGAAAAATGGAATGGTTTTTTATATATCAACCATTAAATCAACTAAAGATATGCATTTTTGTGTTACTTCTGCGGATAGGGGTGCCTCGGTTACTGATATGCTACAGTGCGCTTCTTATTATCCTAGCGATGGTTTGTTTGGGATCAAGAGCATTAAAGGCGTTAGTTTGAATAAAGCAACCCGAGAGGTAAGTTACAACAACACTGTTGTTGCGACTATTAATCAAGATAAAATACCAAAGTTTGACTTAGGTAGAGGCTATACAGTTATAGGCGTTGACACATTACTTTTTACTTTTATTGGCCCGGATTCGGGTTGGGATTTGGCTTATTTCTATTCATCAAGTTACATGAAGCATGATGGCTGTATCAGTCTTAGTATAGGACAAACTGATAGACAAGTGAAATTTGGTCTTACGACACATGAGCATACTTATGGCCCTTATTTTTCTATACTTGCCGACAATGGGGTAATTTTTGTTAATGAAGGTGATGTAGGCAAAAGAGCTTCATTTGGCAAATATACAACAGAGGATGTTTTCTCTGTTGAGAGGCATGACTATACGATTATTTACCGTAAAAATGGGAGTGTTATTTACACATCAACCGAGCACTGTGCTGGTGATATTCATCCAAGTATTACTTCTCCAAACCATGGAATTAAAGTCACTAATGTGCGGATTCGTGATTTTTATACTGAAAGAGATACGGATGGTTTTTACATTATGTTTAATGAAAAAGCCTCTCAAGTGACTATTGATGCTGTTGCCGAAGCTGTTTCTTGTCAAATTGATGACCCAGATGTAACAGTGGAAATACTTTATTCAGCCAAGTTACTCGATGCCTTGCCAAGCAATTAGTATTATTTTTCAAAAGAAAAATGCAACAAAACCCCTGTATAAATAACATAAAGCCCCTTAAAGGAGAGAAAATTGAACATTAAAACTATCAACTTATTTGACAAAGCAACCTTAAAAAAACATAATCTTACTCACAACAGTGAAGAATGGAAGCAACTCGCTAAACATCAAAGATTGATGCGATTAAATGTATCTAGCGAAACAGCAACTTATTTTGCAAACAAAGGCTTTGATTCTGCCAATCATATTGCAATAACGCCCCTTCAGCAGTTTTTGCAATTATGTCAAGATTTCCCTGATAGTGAGCAGTTAAAGGAGGCTTACAAAGTTGCTCATACCATTAGATCTGCGAGTATGCATATAATGGCGAATGCGAAGAATTTACACCCGTCTAGTGGATTTTCTAATACTAAAGCATTTACTGCAGATCCTGATATTTTTACCAGTTTTGAAGATTTACCCAGTTATGAAATGTTATTTGGTGATTTAGATTATTATGACTGTTCTGAGTTCAGCTCTATTTTTGGCCCAGCTGCTTATTTGTTAGATTTAATGCGCATTACTCAAGTTTATATTAGCGACGCCAATGTCTCTAGTATTCCTAAAGGCTTACATTTTTTTGACAGAAGACCCGATATAAAAAAACTTAAATTAACACAGGAAAATACCACTACCGAGGTTCTGAAATTAAAGATTGTCAACGAAAGAATTGAGGAATTGTTACAAAGCCTTATCCATGATGCGCAATCTAATTATGTTGCTTGGCTGGATACTGCTACTTACCCATTCGTCCTGCCCTTTTGTTTGCCATTAATACAAGTTCATTCTGGGCTTGAACAAGCCGGATTGAGCTTATTAACTATTTACAAAACATTGCAGGTAGATGCGAAATATTTTTATCGTGAAATATTGACATTGTCACCGAATCAACACACGCTAGTAATGACGGTAGTTACAGATGCAAAAGCACAGGCTGAATTATGGGGGCTTGATGATCCAACTTCTTTAGCAAATATGGAGGCACCCACAGTTCTTTCCAAGCAAGCAGATATTGACGCAAGTCAATTACTTGATTTACTTAAGCAAAATCTGAATGTTGATACGGAAACAACAAATGCGGTTAATTTTTACATCTGTAAACATCTTGCCAAACATGAATCCATTACCGAACATTATTTTTATATCAAAGATGATATTATTAAAAACTTAAATGTAGAAGGCGATAGCACTGTTATTGTTGATAATCTTGATATGATTGGGCGTTTTATTCGCTTTTCTCGCTACATAGGGCTTTCATTTCAGGATACGGACTGGCTGTTGAATGTGGCAGAATTCTTAATGAGCGGTCTAGCGCCTTATGATAGTGGCACACAACAAAATCGTATTGACGCTTTGTGTGGCGATGATTTAGCGACGGTTGGTAAAATTTACCAATTAGCTGATTTATTGCAACAGCCTGTTGCCAATATATTAAACAGCTTAGGAATTATCAAAACTTACGGCGTTGGTGCTGATGCTGTATCTGCAGCACCTTTTGATGTTATCTTTAATAGTGCGAATAACAACAGTCCCTACCACCCTTCCTATGCGGGTAATCCTCTTTTTTATAAGGACACAGTACAAACTTGGGACTTATCTGAAAAAGAAATACCCTTGCCAGTAATTAATATCCTAAACCAATTTGGCTTAGGGAAAGCGGATTTATTAACATTAGGTACATACACTTTAAAAATACTTAATATTTCTACACAACAGCTACCATTGAGTGTTGAAAATTTATCGTTATTGTATTCTTATAGCTCTATTGCAATATGGCTAAATATTAGCATTCCTGAGTTTGTTGTTATTGCTCAAATTCTAAACAAACCCCAAGCAGGCATAGATACTCATAAGAATCCAATTGATGATTTAATAGCATTAGTCAATGCTGCATTATGGATGCAAAAACATAACATTAATGCCTTTAAGGTGGATTATATTATCAATGCCAGCATTAGTCGTTATGTTGATTTAGGGTTTCATCAAAAAGATTTACCTAAATGGTTTATTTCTGTTAAAAAATTAATTGTATTGTCATTGGATAAAGACAAAAACCCAACCGATGCAACAACAACCAAGCTTATCAATAGTGTGGCTGGTTTTTTAAATACCACCCAAGAAACAATGAAGGTGTTGTTTGATATGAATACCCATACGAGTGGCTCTAAACAATGGATAGTTGCTTTTTTGACCACTGATGATATTATCACTGTTCAAACACTAATCATTAATTTTTCACGCCTTCTAACACTTAACAAGCTTTTGCAGTTTAATAATGCTGAATTACTGTCTAGTATCGCTCAATACCCAATAGCGTATGGTTTTATCACATTTCCAGCAACTCAAATTACACAAATAAGCATAAATCTAACGCAATTACAGGGATTGGTTGCCTTTAGAGATTTGCAAAACAAATTTAATGATACCGACAATAATTTTATTGATTATATAGAGAAAAAATGTGAAAAATCAAAAGATGCAGACAAAATACTGCACCATATAACCAACTGGGATAACGATCAAGTTCAAGCAGTGTTAGCACGCTACAAAGGGGAATCTGTTGCGGCTTTTTTATCTTTAGTGGACAGCATCTTTTCTTTAACCAGTAGTCTTGGAAACAATGTAAATATGCTGTTTTCCTTATCTGACAAAACCACAGGCACTAGTCCAGACATGTCAGGGGCAGAAAGTTTACTACTTACACAGTTAAAGTCATGTTATACGCCCAGTAACTTTCAAGTGGCAACACAAATCATATCGGAGAGTGTGCTAGAGGAGAAGCGCGATGTTACAGCAACAGTTGCTATTTGGACTTTGGCAAAAACTTATCCCGATATAAACTCTCTGGGGAATTTGTCTGAATTTTTACTTACAGATGTTAATGTTTCAGCAAAAATTAGCACTTCCTACATCAAAGAAGCGATTAACGCTTCTCAGCTTTATTTACAACGAGTCAAACTTAGTATTGAACAACACATTGATAAGATTGAGATAGAAGAAGCATGGTGGCAATGGATTAGCAATTATCGTATTTGGGAAGCTAATAGGGAAATTTACCTCTATCCAGAAAATTATTTGGAGCCTACTTTAAGGAAAAACCAATCCAAGGCATTTCAAGACTTTTCTCAAACTTTGTTACAAAGTGGCATTACTGCAGAATCTGTAGAAGCAGCGTTTAAAAAATATTTTAAGGATTTTGAGCAACTTGTAGATTTGAATTATTTCTCTAGTTATTACACTGAAAATGACAAGCAAGCAGTTTATTATTTCTTTGCGGTTAGTAAAACGCATCCGCCAAAATATTATTATTGCACTTATACTTACGAACTGAATGATGATTTTGATTTTCAGAGTAACGGTATTTGGTCTCTGTGGATTGATACGGATATCAGCATTAACAACAGCAAGAGCGTTACGCCTATTTATTATTCTGGCAAGTTGATGTTGTTTTGGGTAGAAATTAAAAAAATTAACTCTTCTACCGTTTCATCAAAAAGTAGCAAGTCAGATGGATCAGGCGAAGTTAACACCAATGATTTAGATGTTTACAAAGCCACAGTTAAGTATTCTTTCCTTAAAGAGGACAAGTCTTGGGAGATAGCCCAAACATTAATAGCCGAAGAAGTTGTTTATGTTAACGACAAAAATTTCATTGGCGTTAATCAGTATGAGAATGCCGATAGCAGCTATCGGTTGTTTGCAGGTTTATTTTCAGATATGGATTCTGACGATTGGAATACCGTTTATGTAAGTTGCATTGATGATGATATTGCTGTGTATTACGGCCCATTTATCAATAAGCCATCAAGGTCGGACATTGCGAAGATTAATCTATTACCAGAAACTATAGGGGTTTTAGAGGAGTTTGAAGCACACTTATTTGAACTGTTAACAAAGTTTTCCAGTTATAACAGTGGAGACTACGTTGCTAACATAGCCATTCCTTATATTGGCATTAGGGTATTTAATCAATACTTGGAGAAGACAGATGTAAAGGTTGGAGCTTGTGCTTCTAATTCCCTTTCCATATCATATTTTTTAAATAAGGATAAAAGATTTGTTATTGTCGACAACACTTATAATGATTCACTATATGCTAATTTAACGGGCAATATATATAGCAATCTTCAGTTTGGCAATGACGCACAAAATACACAACTTATAGTATTAGAACCTTATAACATAATAAATATTTTACCATCCATAAAAATGAGCTTTAAGCAGTTTATTGATAGTGCAACTAAGGAGGGTTGCATAGAACAAGCAGGAAACAGTTATTATGCAACGGCAAAATACTCCCTTTTGACGAGCAAGGACAAAAAAATCGCACAAATATCAGCTATAATTGGTAGCGCCCCATCTCCAGAAATGCTTGATATTGTTGATAAATTACTAATGACAGGGGTAAATAACAAGGCACTAATGTTATTCGCTAATATTGATGTCAAACAGAGTAGGCAATTTTCTATAAAAAATAAATCGGGCGCTTTTTTGCATAAGAATAAATCAAGTTCTTGGTTTTTAAACCTACAATCAAAAAAAATAAAACAATCTAGCATTATTTCCCCCAACCTGTCTTATAACACACCTTTATTGGTTGACAGCAGTTTTGTGATACAGGGGTCACCCATATCTGGCAGCGTAGCAAGAAAAATGTTTTCGGCTTTTGTTGTAGATAATTATATTGTAACGCCCTTTGTTAATGGCTCTGGTGGCTTCAAGAAGGCTTTTCATTCCCTTTTAGACAGTATAACTTATGGCTTTGCAAATACAGATAAATTCGTACAAGATATGAAAGTTAATGCCTGGAAAGGTTTACGCGACTATATCGCTACCAAGCTAAAATTGACAGTGGATCTTGGAACGGTTCAAAAAATATTTAACATTATGTGTTCCGCTCCTTATATTCGTACTAATTTTTTTGCTGAATCTTTGGTAGATAGAAAAAACATAGCTGAGAGAAACAAGATATCTGATGCTGTTTATCAAGCCTTAAGGGTCAAAAATTTCATAGATGGCAATTTTTGTCTTAGTTATCCAATGGTTGCTGACCAAGGTTTCCAAGTATTTAAAACTTATCTAGCATCTGTTGGCGCGATCAAAAATGCTCAACTAACAGACAGAGAGTTTGAAAATATATTTACTCAAATTATAAATTGCAATGCAAAAATTGATATTCAAAATACTCCTTATCCTTCAGAATTAACTAATACTAAATACAGTCTAAACGATTGCGGAGAGATAGATTATGATATTATTCGCATGGGTACACCTGCCTTTAAACAACTACAAAAAATATTTACTACGACTAACATTGATCAGGTGTTATCATTAGAAAATCAACAAATTCCAATGACTGAAGGTAATACAATCACCGACCTAATTCCTCCTAAAGGCGCTAAATTACCTAGTATCCTAAAAAACGATCAAATTGATTTTGCGCAAGGACCTTACGCCCAGTATTATTGGGAATTATTTTTCCATGCCCCTATTCTAATCGCTAAAAATCTAAGTAATCAAAATAAATTTGAAGAGGCGATTGATTGGCTTGGGCATATTTTCAATCCTTCTAAAAAACGCAAGCACATAACCCCAACAACCTTTCACGATAAGGCACCAAAAAAAATTAATGAAGTTGTGTCAGCTACTATCTTTAAGACATTGCAAAATACCAACTTAGATGACAAACCTTATATTGACAAAAATGGTGATGTTAATAAAAATTACAAAGGCAATGAAGACTTAAGTTTTTTAAAGTTAAGTAAAGCGCAAACGCTAATGATAAGAGACATATTAAGCAATTATCTTTTACTTAGTCCAGTTAACCATTATTGGAATTTCCAACCTTTTCGCAATCACACATTGCAAACTATTAAGCAATTGTTAACCGATGGAAACCCTGCCATCCAGCAGTATGAAGATGACCCTTTTGATCCTTTTGCTATTGCACGACTTAGAATTGGTGCATTTGAAAAATATGTGTTAATGTTATATGTTGATATTTTGATTCAGTGGGGTGACAGTTTATTTACCATTGATACGCGTGAATCGATTAATGAGGCAACTATGTTGTATCTATATGCTGACGACTTACTGGGCGCCAAACCAAAGGATTTAGGTGCTAAACATCAGCAAACATCCGCTAGTTTTACAGATATATTAAATAAATACAGGAAAAACCCCATTCCAGAGTTTTTGGTTGATATGGAAAACCAATTTAGCTTTAAAAATACGCCAACAGTGAAAGCAATACACCAGCCGTTTAACGATTTAAACAGTTACTTTTGCATCCCAGAAAATAGTCAATTAATAGCGCGCTGGGATACAATTGCAGACCGTTTGCGTAAGATCCACAACAGTTTAGATATTGAGGGTAATTTTCAGCAATTAGCCTTGTTTGCACCACCCATCAATCCACTAGACTTAATTAGGGCTGTAGCATCAGGAGGGAACACCTTGAATGCTAGCCCACATCAAGGTGATGTCCCTATTTACCGTTTTGCATCTATTGTGCAATTGGCTAGGCAGTGTATTGATAATGTGATTTCAATGGGTAGATTATTGGAGGGTAATTTAGAAAAATGCGATGCAGAAAATCTATCTTTATTGCACACCACTCAAGAAGGGGTGGCATTAAATTTAATTAGCATCCTAAAACAAGACAGCATTGAACAAGAACAAAATGTTTTAGATGGATTGAACAGCAGTTTGAAATCTACCTATGATAAAAAACAGTATTATGACAGGTTAATTGTTGAAAATATTTCTCATTATGAATCAGAAGCCCAAACACTGGAAGATGTTGGCTTAGGGTTTTCTATCGCATCTTCTGTCGCTTCTGTTGCCGCCTCAATTGCTTATGGCGTCCCCCAGAACGGATCTCCTTTTGCCTTGACTTATGGCGGTGTTCAACTGGGCGGGACAGTATCAGCTATTGCTACAGGATTACAGGGTATCTCAAACTACGCTAGTTATAGATCACAAAGACTACTAACAAATGGTAGTTATGATAGACGCAAACAAGAATGGGTGTTTTCCTCAACACAAGCAAAAGATCAAGCAGAAGAAATACAAAGTCAAATTTCAGCGAGTGAGGTTAGAATTAAAACAGCCCAACAAGATTTAATTAATCACACAACACAAATTCAACAAAATAAAGCCATTGCTGATTATTTACAACATAAATTCACTAACGAAGCGCTTTATCAATGGCTATCAGGTCGAATTGCTGCTTTGTATCATCAGCAATATCAATTGGCATTAGAAACCGCTGTATTGGCACAAAAAGCATATCAATTTGAATTAAATAATGAACAGGAATTCATTAATATCATTTATTGGGATTCTGCACATAGGGGGTTATTAGCAGGGGAAAGTTTACTTAGTAGCTTGACATCAATGGAGCAATCTTATAAAACTTATTTAAGCAATAGAAAGCTAGAAATAGAAAAAACTATTTCTTTAAGTGCTTTTGCACCACAAGCATTAATTAATTTTAAAAACAAAGGAGACTGCACCTTTGTTTTGACTGAAAGATCATTTGATTACGATTTTCCAGGGCACTATCAGCGTCAAATTAAAAGCATTTCTATTAGTATTCCTGCCATTATTGGTCCTTATCAAAATATCCATGCAATCTTATCGCAATTACATAATTCCGTGGTATTAGATGCCGATATTAATGCGGTTAAATATTTATTAGGGCAACCCACCAAATCAAAACCAATGCCAAAAAGCATTCGTCAAGATTGGCGTGGTAATCAAAAAATCGCTATTTCTCGTGGCATTGAAGACTCAGGTTTGTTCCAGCTTGACTTTAAAGATGAATTGTATCTACCTTTTGAAAATACGGGAGCAGTCTCAACATGGAGCCTCTCCATGCCGCCAAAAAATAATAAAATTGATTACAGCAGTATTTCAGATGTTATTATCAATATTCGCTATACTGCAATGGACGGTGGCAGGAATTTTGCTAATGAAGTAAATAATGCATTAGCAAATAGTGCCGATTATCCAACTGCACTTTATTATAATTTAGTTCAAAGTTTTTCTAGTAATTGGCAAGCTTTTATGCAAGATCATTCTGATGTCAAAAAGCAACAACTTAAATTTGATTTTAACGCTAGAGAATTAAAGTATTTTAATTCTGTAAGCTTGGATTCCGTTATTTTTAAGATTACCACTAGTTCCAATATCACTATTCCCACAAAGACTCTAATATTGTCGCTAAATGTTAACAATCAAGAGTTTCCCGTCAATATAACCAACCAGGTGTCAGATGGCGATAGTGAAGATGTATTTGGTCAATATTGGTGCTCAAAAAGCAGTAAAAAGGTTTCAACTAGTACTGTGATTGGTATTGGCTGGGCAACTCAATTAGGCTTAGAGAAAAATAGCACCCAAGATACCATTGACACAAATTGGACATTATCATTTGATTTGACTGCCATGAATATAGATAAAGATTTTAAGAAAATGCTTAAAAATGGCTTTCTTGACCCAAAGAAGTTAATAAAAATTGAATTGATGGCACTGTGTTGTGGGAAGCCGACCATATAAAATGAAGCCAATAACCATGCCAAAATTATCCATCCCCAAAAGCGGTGGATCTTTCAGTACAAGAACAGGCAGCTACGAAGTAGGTAATCAAGGCGAAGGCTCGTTTGGCATTCCATTGGGAATGCCAAATGCAAGAGGTGTAAAACCATCACTACATTTGTCCTATAACTCAGGATCGGGTATGGAAGTATTCGGGTTGGGTTTTAATCTAACCCTGCCCCATATCACCAGAAACCTAGACTATGGAGTACCTAATTATGATGATGACGATACTTTTACTGCTAGTGAACTGGGTGAATTATTGGAAATCAAACGGGAAACGGTTGATAAAACCCTTGTCATTTCCTATATGCCAAGGATTGAATCGGGCTTCTCTAAAATTAAACAACTGTTAACCGCTGACCCTAGTTCGTATTGGGAAATAACAGACCATACGGGTACAGTGCATATTTATGGTAAAGACGATAATGACAAAATAGTTGATCCCAACGCCAAACAAAGGATTTTACAGTGGAATATTAGCAGTAGCCGAGATGCAAAAGGCAACAATATTCTTTATCATTACAAGCGAGAGGACAGTATTGGCGTCGACAAAACCTTACCCAGCGAAAAAAATAGAGTCGTTGGTGCCAATGTCTACCCTGCTAGTATTGAGTATGGCAACTGGCGTGAAACATCTGCCAAAGAAGATTCTTACACCTATAAAGTGGTATTTGATTATGGTGAATATGATTTGTCCCACCCAGAAAGTGCCCCTAAAAAATGGACGCTAAGATCCGATCCTTTTTCTCATTATTCAGCTGGCTTTGAAAGGCGCTGTTACCGCTTGTGTCAAAACATCTTAATTTATCATCAATTTCCAACAGAAAATGAAGGGCAGCCTTTTTTGAATCACAGTTATAGCTTTACTTATCAAACAGAAAAACTGGCAGGTTTTAGTCAATTAGTTTCCTACTATCAAACAGGCTATAGAAAAGAAAATAACGCCTATCAAACACAAAAGTTGCCAGCCACCACTTTTGATTATGTTGAGCATAATTTTAGTGTGAATGACTACAAGGATATAGCATTGCCCAACCATTTGAGTATGCTGGAGGGGGGTCATAATTTTGAATTTATTGATTTAAAAGGTAACGGGATTCCTGGTGTTGTTTATAAAGATGAGGGTAATTTTTTATATGCCCAACCATTAGGTGACGGTAAATATAAAAAATTTACACCCATTAATATCCCAAGTTTTCATCGTGATATACGCACAGAAAGTTTTGCCGATTTAAACCATGATGGTAAATTAGACTTTGTGTATGGTAATACACTTTACGGTGGCTTCTTTTTACAATCGGATAATGGGCATTTTTCCCCGTATCAAAATTTTGCACAATATAGTGCAGAATTTGTTAATCAAGTAGGTGCCAATGAGCATATTGATATTAATGGAAATGGACAAAGTGGTTTGATTCAAATCCATCAAGACACTATTATTGTTTATATAGGTTTGGATGAAAAAGGCTTTGCCAAGCCTTATCGACTCAAAAACAGCAGTAATGTTCCTTTCCTTAGTCACGATGCAAAACACTGGATAGGTTTTGGTGATTTATTTGGCGATGGTAGAATTCATCGCATTAGAATTACCAACAAAAGTGTGGAAAGTTGGGCTTCTTTAGGTTGGGGGCGATTCTCCGAAAAAGTCGTGTTTGACAATGCACCTAACTTTAAAGATTTTGATTCAAGTCGATTGTACTTGGTTGATACTGATGGCTCTGGTGCAACTGATATTCTTTACTTTAATGCCGATAATTTTTATATTTTCCTTAATCAGTCGGGCAATGGATTTTCTGCCCCTATTACCATAGCGCTCAAAATTCCTTATAACAATCACTCTAAAGTTTGGATTAGCGATATTAAGGGAGCGGGTAGCTTGGGCTTTGTATTGTCAACACCAGGGTTTGACCCTGTTTGGTATGATTTTGCCACCAATGGAAAGCCACATTTACTATGCCACAGTAGTAATGGCTATGGCGGAGAATATAAAATATCACATTGTTCTTCAGTTGCGTTCTTTCTCGCTGATCAAGTACAAAAAAAACCATGGAAAACCAATGTGCCCTTTCCAATACAAGTGGTTGATAAAATTCAAGTAATAGATAATTTAACAGGATCAAGCTCAACTGTACGCCACGCTTACCATGAGGGTTATTATGATTCCTATGCAAGAAAATTTAGAGGCTTTGCTTACATCGAATTTTGGGACGATGAACAAACCAGTTTGCCCAGCAACACACTTGATCAACCCACGGCTTACACTAGGCAATGGTATTTTTCTGGTGTTGTGGATACAGACAATAGTTTCTACCAACATTTGGCAACTGAGTTTTATCAAAAAGATACCCGTGCTTATCACTTGCCTGGCAATAGTTTTCATTTTTCCATTAGCGATAATAAGACATTGCGAGAGGCTTATCAAGCATTTCAAGGGCATTTACTGAGAAGTGAAGTGTATGCTTTAGACAAAACTAAGCAATCCGATCAGCCCTATGAAGTAAGTGAGCATAATTACCAATTATCATTATTATATCGGGCTGATACAACTAAGGATGCATGGCATGGATCTGCTTCTTTTTTAGTCAGTGACAACGAAACTCTGAGTTATCACTATGAAAGAAATGCATCAGATCCAAGAATAGCCTATCAAGCACTTCTAAAATTAGATAAATATGGGCATCCTTTGTTGTCGTGCAATGTTGTTTATGGGCGTAGAAACAACAACAATACTGATGTGATCAATAAATTATATCCACAACAACAACAACTTAAAATAGCGCTCAATCAGCAAACTTATTTCAACCAAGACGATGCAAACTTGTTTTTACTCAGTGTGCCAATTAACACCACAAGTTATGAACTACACGGCGCCCAAAAACCCGACTTTAAAAAAAAGGATCACTGTTTTACTAAAACGGATTTATCAAGTATCGCTGACACTGCCTTAAAGAACATAATTGCCTACGATGCATCGTTTACAAAAGATAAAATTCAAGCGCGTATGCTTAATAGCGCCAATCAGTTTTATTGGGACAAACAACAAAAAAATGTATTGCCCTACCGTCAAGCAAGTTTGCCACTTTTACCGCACCATCACGAATCCAGCGCTTATACACCTGAGCTCATTACCAAAGCCTACCAAGACAAACTCAGTGCCGATGATTTAAAAAATGCTGGCTATCTTTTGAAAGATAAACTCTACTGGACACAAAGCGATGTGGTGCATTATCAAGCAACATTTCAACTGATTAGTAGCGTGACCAATGTGTTTGGGAAGGATATTCAATTTCAATACGATCCACAAAGTTTATTTGTCATCAAAACAACAGACACATTGAAAGACGGATTTTCAGATAAAACGGTGCAACAATCAACGGTGGGGAAAATTGACTACCAAGCATTAAAGCCTTGGCAACTAATTGATATTAATAACAATACTCACGAGGTGGGCTATGATCCACTAGGGCGTGTTTATATTGAATCAATGCATGGTCAAACCAATAAGCAAGCAGAAGGCAACGAAGACATTAGTCATTACAAAAATATCTCTCAACCTACTTTGACAGATATTATAAAACAGCCTGATAAATATATTCAGTCTATAGGTAGCTATATTTTTTATGATGACTTTGCCTGGTTACATAATAAACAACCTGTGAACGATGTTTTTGTTAAGCGCGATACTTTTGTGCATCACCAAGGGGCAGAGAACAAAACACAATACCCTATTAAAATAACTTATTTTGATGGTTTGGGTCGTGCATTAGAGGTCAAAATGCAAACACAATACAATGACAAAATAACTTATATTTGTGCAGGCAGATCCGCTTACAACAACAAAGGTAAAAAGGTTAAATTTTATGAAAGTTATTATACTGATACCCCTGATTATAACGCCAATCTTCCCGTTGACATTCAGCCACCTGGTTTAAAGTATTATGACCCACTTGGCAGGTTATATCAAACACAAACCTCCAAAGGTTTTATTTCAAAAACTCAGTGGAGTGCATGGCACGAATCGAATTATGACCGATGTGATACCATTAAAGACAGCCCTTATTATAAAGGCGTTATGTCTGGAAAAATCCCTGCCACGGCTGATGAGAAATTGGCATTAAAAAATTCCGAGATTTTTTACCAAACGCCAGCATACAAATTATTAGATTCACAAGGGCATGTGTTCTTGCATTTATCAATACTATTGGATGCCAAAGAAACAAAGCCACAATACTTGGCAACCACCACAACCATTGATTTTCAAGGCAGAGTTATTGCTCAAGCCGACCCACGATTAGGAGCACTTAATCCACCCATACAAAATATTCAAACCACTTATAGTATGGGTCATGACAAAACCTCTGTTATGATATGGGACAATGTAGACAGTGGCACGCACATTAGTTTTTTTGACATCCGAGGCTTGTTGTTGAAAAAATGGGACAGTCGTGGTTTTTGTATATCTACAACATACGACAACCAAGGTAGACATATCTATCAGTATGTTTCAGGAGAAGAAGGCAAGTTAAAAATGGACAACAGAGTGCATCAGTTTCATTACGGTGATTTTGTAACTGATGCATCAATTAATAATTTAAACGGCAAAACCGTCATTATTGAAGATGCCTCAGGCAAAACGGAAAACTTAATTTACAATATTACTAACAATTTACTCAACCAAAGGAAAACCTTTTTAGTTGATTACAAACAACAACCTGACTGGAGAAAAAACCCAATATTAGAAGATACACACTACCAAACCACTTGGCAATTTAACGCTGTCAATAAAATAACATTGTTGCAAACTGCCGATGGCACACAACAAAAGTACCACTACAATTTGGTGTTGCAACCCATTGGTTTAACCACAACATTTAGCGACAAAACTCAAATAGCACACATTAAATCACTTGATTACAACGCTCAAGGGCAAGAGGAAAAAATACATTATGGCAACGATGTTGTTGTTGAGCATTATTTTGAAAAAACCACCCATCGAGTCATTAAAATACAAAGCAAAAATAAGTCAGGAAAACTGCTACAAGACTTGCTACATGTCTGGGACCCAGAAGGAAATTTAAGTTATTTGACCGATAATACTATCAAATTACTTCTCCCCGAAGCCAAAGATTTAGACTGTAAAAGCGCTTATACTTATGATTCACTGTATCGATTAAAATCTTCTACAGGTTATCAGCACACAGGTATTAAAAAAGATACTCATGTATCGGGATTTAAACAAAGCATTTATATGCCTTTGCCAGACCCTAAAGAGAATGAGTAGCATTGAGCTTTACCACCAAACCTACACCTACGACACAGGCAGCAACCTAAGCAACCTATCTCACCAAGCAAACAGTAGCACTTGGCAACAAACTCTCATCATCCACCCAAACAACAACCGTGGTACTGAAAATAACAACCAAAATAACTTTGACGCTAACGGTAATTTATTAAATTTAGACAATATTGGCAACTTAGATTGGCATTACAACAACACCCTTAACCAACTCACCAAAACAAACAAAAGTAACACTACAGAGTACTATATCTATGACTACCAAGGCAATCGAGTCCGCACTGTGATTGAATCTAACAACCAAGCACAAAGCCAAAGAGACTACCTGCCTTCACTAGACATCTCAACCAACGAGGCAAAACAACAAAGTAGTACTCTGCACATCGGCGCCCACATTCTGAGTGAAAGCAACAAAGACAACACACAAAACTCTAGCCAAACCCACTACCAACTCACCAGCCACCTACAATCCAACACCCTAGAGTTGGACGACAAAGCCCAAACCCTCAGCTACGAACACTACTATCCCTATGGTGGCACTGCCATCATTGCTGGTAAAGACAAAACCCAAGTGCAACAAAAACGCTACCGCTACACAGGTAAAGAAAGAGACGACAGTAGTGGCTTGTCCTACTACGGTGCTAGGTACCTAGTCTCTTGGCTGGCAAGATGGATAAGTCCCGATTCAGCAGGGATGGTTGATGGCTTGAATTTGTATGTTTATGTGGGCAATAATCCCCTTAAATATAGGGATCCGACGGGGCATTTTCCGCTTATCTCTTGGAATAGGTTTGTGAATGGCGTTAACACTTATAAAAAAAATCAAAGAGATTTGAATATTTGGGCTGGAGAAAGCCACGATACGCCACAAGGAAATTATTTAGCAATAAACTTAAACACCGACATCAAATTTCAAAATTTTATAATAGAAGCAGTTAATGTTAAGGTAGACGCAAGACCTGAAAAAAATCCAAAAATTATCCGCATTAGACATGGGTTAAAGGGAATACAAAAGGCAATGCAAGATGAATTTTCAGACTTAACACTTGAAGAAATTACAGAATTAGTGGATTCAAGAATGAATGTAATGATGCTAGCGGCGACCCTTAACTCTAATTTTATTGGTAGAGATTATTGGCGTGATAAAGAAGAGTATGAAAGAATGCGAAAAATGGGAAGTTTCAAAGGAAGTTCACTCATTGTACTTGGTGCAGCCCATACGCTAACAAATATAAAGCGGGTGGAAGACGAAAATCCAAAAGCATTTCCTGCTTTTAAGCATATGGGCGCAGGTTCAAGTATCGCTGTAACACCCAAAAGTATTATTGATGAAAATATCGAATATTTTGATACTTAGTCAACCCTTAAAAACCACACAACAAATTGATTTATAACAATAAAACCAACAATAACCCTAGACAAATCAACCAACTTTTGTTAAAATACCTCTTAT
>CAJHVR010000768.1_pt1 | contig 19158 bp, 18 predicted proteins | sample 9196871 | NCBI WGS metagenome assembly CAJHVR01 (sample SAMEA7706165, study PRJEB36976) | symbiont metagenome | biome: Marine hydrothermal vent biome [ENVO:01000030]; feature: Bathymodiolus gill tissue material [ENVO:01001393]; material: Bathymodiolus-dominated oceanic mussel reef... | reverse complement strand
ACTACGAGATTTAATTTGATAATAAAAATAAGGGGAAAAATGATAAAAAAAAAAAACAAAAAAACAAAAAAACAAAAACTTCAAGTATCGACTGGATAGAAGATTAATGATTATTTGGGAAAAAATAGAGCCAGAACTACGAGAACTGTCTATTAAAACAGACAGTTTAAGTGAGATTTTATTGTCAGACAATGAGACGATTATTCCGCATTTATTGCAGAATTTAGAAGTTGATGAGGTAAAGAAAGCGTTAAAAAAGTCAGTTGGTTTGATGGTTTTTGAAGACTATAGCGATGCCGATATTATTGAGATAAACGATTCTTATGTGATTGTTGAGTGCGATGCTAAGTATTTGGCATTTAGCACCAATCCTTTTTCAAGTTTGGAATCATTCAGAATCCGTAATTCTTCAATGGGTGAAAAACTAGGTAATGGCATTGGCTTTATTGAGCCTGGTAATCCATTGTTTATTGATGCAGAAAATACGCTTAGCAACACCATAGATGCCAAAACAATTATAAAAGATATCTTCAAAGAAGCCGTCAAACTTGGTGCAAGCGATATCCATATTCAACCTAGAAACGCATCACACATCTGTTTTAAGTTAAGACTAGATGGCATGATAATTAATTCAAAAGTAGCAGATGTCAGTAATCTGGACTTTCAAGCAGTTGCCGCTGGGATTAACACATTGTTTGATATTGATATTGGCACATACAATGCCATTCAAGAACGCCAATCTGATACTAAAAAAATTGATGTTTTGAATGATAAACAAAAACCTATAAATTTAAGACTAGAACTTAACCCACTTCATGTGAAGTTTAAAAACGGCACGCAAAAAGGTAAACATATACCGAATTATGTCATTCGTTTAATTGGTTCGGCTTCATTCAGATCTTTAGCTCAAATAGGACTAAGAGATTTACAGGTAAAAGAAATCACTGGATTTTGTAAACATAATAATGCAGGTATTTTTATAGCTGGACCAACAGGCTCTGGTAAGACAACATTGGCTTATGCGATCTTAGCTGAGATACACAATCAGCGCAAAGGTATTAGCGTTATGTCAGTTGAAGATCCTGTTGAAGTTGACTTGCCCAATACACAACAAATTCAAATTAAGGAAAAACTTGGTTTTTCACAAGCGTTGAAAGCGATATTGAGATCAGACCCTGATGTTGTATTTTGCGCAGAAATTAGAGATAAAGAAACAGCTCACCATGTGTGTGCAACAAAAGAGGTTGGCAATACAATTCTAACAACAATTCACGCTGATAAATCATTTGATGTGATTGATCGCTTAAAAAGCACAAGTAACGATTCAAGTTTTGCCGTAGCACTTGACACCATTGCAAAAACAGTCTCAATTATTATTATGCCTAGACTTGTTCGCAAAGTTTGTAGGCACTGTGCAACTGAAATTAAAGTTGAAGACGACGTGTTGTTTGCTAAATATGCCAATTATTTTGATATTCGCACGACTTTGATTGCAAAACAAAGTGATATAGGTTGTGAACAGTGTTCGCACACTGGTTATAAGGGGCGTATGCAAGTGGCAGAAGTTTTTGTGATTGACAGAGCGCTACAGCAGATGATTATTGACAATGTACCAAGCAACAAAATACACACTCAAGCTTTAAAAAATCAAAGTAAAGATATTTATTCAAGTGCTGTGATGCTTGTCAAAGAAGGCAACACAACATTGAGTGAAATCACCAGAATATTGCCGTCTAAGGTCTATTTTGGTGATGAGTATGAGTCCCATCATGAGGTGGGAAGTATTTAATGTAGGAAGTATTTAGTTCAATGTAGGAAGTATTTAGTTCAATGTAGAAAGTATTTAATTTAATAATAAAAATAAGGGGAAAAAAATGATAAATCATAAAAAAATAAAACAACAGGGCTTTTCTTTAGTGGAATTAGTAATTGTCATAGCCATTGTCTCAGCATTAACAGCACTGGTTCTTGTTGCAGGCGGCAAGATGTTCAGCTCAAAACAAGAGGTTATTGCAGATACAGCAATTGCCATTCCTTCTGCCGTGTCAGTATGTGCAAAATTACATAGAAGCGACTTAAGCTCTTGCAATAAATCTAGTTTAATGCGAAAAGTCTCAACACTCGAAGACAAAACTGCGTGTGGAGATACATGGACAATTACCACCTCTTCAACAGAGGTTACCTTGACATATCCACTAACATCGTGCGGTGATGCAAACGATATTGGAGATGAGGTGGTTGAGCATGTGAAAAGATTGCCTCGTATTTCTACAGATACATCTAAGACTAATTACACAAGCGGAAGTAAAAGTTTAAAAATAACTTATTTAAGAAAATAAATAATGAGAGGTCTTTGTACAATCTGGTTTACAGGGTCGGTAATTGGATTTTTGATGATTGTTTCTATTCATGCAAAGATCTCAATGAATAAATGAGTAAATGAGGTATTTAGTCAAATATATTGTTGCTGATATTGTTGCCTCATTGGTTGTTGTCATTGACGATGTCGATGTCGATGTTGATGTCAATAACAATATTGACGCATATATCGCTAAAAAGCTATCCATTAATTCGTCTCAGATTATTAAAAAAAATAGGGATTTTGGGGCGCTTAAACAGATTATTAAAGATGAAGATTTGTTAATCGTCTTATCAACATTAGAGGCAACGCATTTGTCTGGGGCTAAGACTTTAGAGCAGTCTTTGGTAGACACTATTTTAGATTTTTATCCAAAAAATAGAAATTTAAAAAATCAAACTCAAATATGGGGTCTGCAAGGGCTTTCATTGACCCAAATGCTTAGTTTGATGAATGTTGATCAAGTCATTGTTATTTTGCTGCAAACAGGTGGTGCTGGCAATATGTCCCAAGCTTTTAAAGAGGCTAAAAAATATTTTAAATCTTCACATGAGGCAGTCGGAATTTATAAAGCCAATATATTGCCAAATGTTGTGTTTAGTGCGGTTTCTATAGGTTTGATTTTGAGCATGTCGTTTATGCTAGCAGAGCCTTACAATAAAATTATTCAAGTTAAGAGAATTGCAGAACCAATCATGGTTACTTTGATAAATTTTATTGTTAACAATATTAGCAGTATTGTTTTTGTTTTGGTTGCGGTAATCACTTTGATTGTGTTTTCATTTATCAATAAAGAGGCGTTTAATAAACTTAAAAAAATACAACCATGGAGAAGTGTTGGCGACTTACAAGATTTAAAGAGTGCTATGAATTTTTTACCCATATATGCAACTTTGAAAAGAATTAACTATTTAGACATTGATATTGTTAATTTTTATCAACAAATACAAAAAAATATTGGTAATGAGCTGCTTGATTACATCAGTAAGGGACAGTCATTATCTCAAGCGATTGTCAATACATCACTTTCAAATAAATTGTCAAAACAAATGGCAGTTATATTTGAAATTGAGAACCAAAATATCAGAAGTGAGGTTGTTAAGAGCATGATAGAGGCGCTGAATTTACAAATCAAAAAACAAGCAAAAAAAATATCTGTCTTGCTGCTGGCAACCAGAAACGCTATTATTCTTCTAGGCATAGCATTTTTTATCGGCGTGTATGCAACAGGCTTATCATTATGATGAAAAATAAGCAACTGGGCTTTTCTTTGATAGAGTTAATAATTGTATTGGCAGTTATTGCAGCATTGACGCAGATTAAGATAAGAGCAGACATTAAAGCAGATATTTTTAAACAAGCTGAAACAGATGTTAAAAGAACCATGCAAGAAATTGAAAACATGCAAGCAGCCGCTAGCGGTTATCTTGCTGATCAAGGTGAGTGGCCAGACGCTACAAACAACTGTAATGATGCCATTAGTGTGCTTAAAAATGCGCCTACTGCCTACTTAAACTATATTACCACCACAAGCCCTTATAACACGCAATATATAACAGAATGCAACACAACGACCTTTACAGTTAAAGTAAAAAGCGATAAAGACTTCGCAGCGCCCTACATCGCTGCCCAACACCCTGGATCAACAATTTTAGCGCCGCCGAATGACGATACAAGTGCAAGCTCTATTCCTCGACCACTCTCACTTTCGCAATTTTTATCATTAGATGGCTCAAGAGCAATGCGAGGTGATTTTGACATGGGTGGGCATGCTATTATAAATGCTTCAGATATGGAGCTAAATGGACAAGATATTAAGCTAGGCATTGGTAAATTTATCTCTATGGGCAGCGTCTCATTCAATTCTTTAACTTCTACAATCAACAAACCAGATTGCGCCCAAGGAAGTGTTACAGGCACAGCTAAGATCATCTTAAGAATACATGGCATTACAACGATATTAGGAGGCAGCTCAGGTATTAGAAATGTCTCTTGGGGTGCTAGTTTTATAGATTTAGCGAGCACCAAACAATGGCAACTTAAGACAACGGGACTTTCTGCAATAACAGGTGTTGCTGAAACATTTTGTGATTATGGCAACTGGAATCGATAATGCCAACCCCTAAGATTACAAAAAAAATCGATACAATTGTTTATATTAGACCTATTGAAAAATGTAACTTGCGTTGTCAACATTGCTTTATTCCGCCGAACCCAGCAACCATGTCTGATGAGCAAATATTGTCTATACCTAGACAATTGAGTGATGCTGGCGTAACGGCTAATGTTTTATTGCAATGGCATGGCGGTGAGCCGTTACTTATTGATCCAAGCAGATGTGAAAGGTTAATTATTGGACTTAATGCCAACAAGCAAGGTATTAATTTTTTACATGGCGTGCAAACTAATTTGGTAGTTTTAAGGAATTTTAGTAAAAAAAAGCGTGATGAGTGGTATCAAGTTTTATCAACCTATTTTGAGTCGGATTTAATAGGTGTATCTTGGGATGTCGATATTAGGGGTGTTAATTTAGCAAAAGGTTGTTTTTATAGCTATTTTGAACAAGAAATAAAAAGATTTAGAAAGTCTAGATATTTTGTTAATGGCTTTGAACCTACACTGACTATAACCGCAGCAAAGCCTTTTTTGGATATTGCAAAAACATTTAAGACAAGTACAGAGTTTTTTAAACGCTTAGAGCGTATCAGTCTTAACAAGATCCATATTGAAAAACTAACCCCTACGGGTGATGCAGTTAAAAACTGGAATGAGATCGGTGTGAGTCATCTTGAATATTCAAAGGCAATGGGTAAATTCTATTTGGCTTACAGGCGCTACAAAGCCTTACATCCTGAAAGCAAGTTAGCGATTTCACCATTTTGTGATTTGGAAGATGCGATTAAGACAGGTGAGCAAGATAATGTTTGCGCATCAGGTGCATGCCAAACGAGTATGTTTACTTTTTCTAAAAAAGGCATGATAAAGACCTGTACTGCAATTGCAGAACACAGTGAAACGCAATTAGAAAACTATCAAAACAAGGTGAAAGCAAGTTGTTTTGAGTGTGAATTCAATCCTATTTGTAATGGCGGATGTCCTGCTCATGGCAATGTTATTGATGCCTCAGGTGAGTGCTCTGGCGCTTATCAACTGTTGCAAACGATTAAACAAACAATAACAAACAGATAATAACAAACAAATGATAACAAACAGACAATAACAAGCAAACAATTAAGAACATAAACACAGGAGAATTACTATGATCAAAGAAGAAATAGACAGAAGAAAGTTTTTATCAATATCATTTAAATCGGTAGTGAGTGCTTCAGCGGCAATTATGGCAACTAAAGTATCAGCTTACGAGCAATACCTAGGAGAGGATAGCACTAATGTTGATATAAATAGTCTTGGTGATAGCGTTGATGCTCCACCGCCTCATTCATCTCATTCGTCTCGAAGCTGGAGGTAAGGTTATGCTGAGATTAAACAATATCAATTTAGATAAGAGCCCTGAGCTTATCCAACCCCCAAAAATTGACGATAACATTGTTTGTGTCAAATTAATTCCTGATATGAATGACATTATCAGCCCAGATATTATCGATGTGGCACTTTCTTATTCTATTGCTGGTATTGAGGTTGTTTTAGAAATACCCTTTGAAAATAGAGCTGAGTTTGAAAACCAACAACTAGCATCGATTATTTCAAATGGCGGATGGTCTTTGTCGTTACTACCACCCAATAAAAAAAGTAAAGTATCGGGAAGTGAATACTGTAAAGAAGTTGTTGATTGGTATCAGTTATGGCGTGATTCAACAATGCGTAATTTTGAGAAAACCATCTATCCAGTAACACCTTATTGTGAATATCTTGCCACCAGTTATTTGATTGATAAAAATAAAAAAAGCTTAACAAACGATGATATTAAGACACTAAGAAGTTTAAGCACTAACCCAAGCAACCCTTATCTTTTGCATTTTATTAATAACATGCAAACAGATCTTGTTACTGAGTTTAAGTGGAAATTAGAAGACTTTATTAAAAAAGAGGACGCAAGCTTTTATCAAGACATAGATTTGTTTCTCAGTGCCTAAAATATTTTCTAAGATAACGCCAAAACAATAAGAAAAAATGCAGATTGCAAAAAAAAGACAAAAGATAAAAGACAAAATACAAAAGACAAAGGAGAATAAAAATGCCAAAAATTAACACCACTCAGTATTTTGAAAAAGACTAATGCAATACTCTGGTTTCAACTTACATATTAGATTAACAACTGCTTGCAATGCAGATTGTCATTATTGCAGTTGTGAATCCGATGTAGCTTCAGACAGAATGCCAATTGATGATTTGCAGAAATCTTTAACTTTTGCACTAGACAAATTTTTACCAAGAACATCTAAAAAAACATACTGTAGCGCAGAAGTCATTGGCGGCGAGGTGATGGTATTACCCACAAACTATTTAAAGCAAGCTGTCTCAGTCATAAAAGAGCTTGCAGGTAGTAAAGTTGAGCGAGTTGATGTTGGGTGTCAAAGTAATTTAATAGGCTCTAGAAACAAGATTGATGCGTTAAGAGAGATTATTGATACACACAGTATTGGCACATCAAAGGACTCTTTCACCAACAAAAGAACAATCAATGGTGATGCAGATAAATATAGAGAGCTAGCAACCAAAGGTGCTAACTATTTATCAGCAACTTCAGGCGCCACGATTGGCACTGTTATTGTTTTTGATAAGGACAATATTGATAAAGTGATCAACGAATATAAAATCGCAGAGAAAGCCCAAACAAGAATAACGATACGCCCTGTTTTTGCTGGCAAACACTCTATTGATTATTTAGAGCCAAAGTTACTGGGTAAACATTGGAAGGCGTTAATTAATATATGGTTTATCAATGGTCGCACAGCAGTTGAACCGCTTATGAGAATGACCAAGTCAATGCTTGGAATGCGCACGAAGGAAGTAGGTTGCCCTTATTGGCGTAGTTGTTGTGCAAACAGTCTTGATATTGAACCAAATGGTGATATTTATATTTGCCAAGAGATGGCCGATGTTGGCGCAGGCAAGCTTGGTAATGCAATTCGTAGAGAATGGGATGATGAAATGTATTTGGCACTGAGCAAGCGTCAAACAAATATCGACCAAGAATGCCAGCAATGCCAGTGGTATGAGTATTGTCAAGGTGGATGTATGATGGAGTCATTTACTGAGACAGGCAGCTTTTATTCACGACCAAATAATTGCACGGCGTGGAAGGTGATATTTAAATCTATTGACGACAATATTAAAAAATATGGCAAACAAGCCTCTATTGATTGGATTGATAAAATAGAAGAATTGGAAGACTTAAGGGTTGATCGTTCAAAGAGTAAATTTAACCATTCAAAGAATAAATTTATAGCTATAGAAGTACTAACGCAATGAAGCAATTTAATAAATTATTTATCAATTTAACATGGGCTTGCAATCTGGATTGTCCCAGATGTTATATCCCAAAAAAACTAAGAGATGACTACACTTCAGGTCTTGATAAGGATTATTTTGCACAAGTATTAGCGCACAAAAGTATTGACCCAAGTCATAATACTATTGCGATTTACATGGGCGGTGAGCCAAGTGTAATGGGGGAAGGAGGACTAAGGTCTTATATCAATATTGTCTCAAGCATACTACCAAGAGCAAGACATACAATCGTTACTAATTTGTTTAATCTACCAAAATGGTTAGTTGCAACCTCATTGAATGAATTTTCTAGTCAAATTGAAACAACCTATGCAAATGGAAAAAAACAAACTTTATATGGAAATGAATATAAATATCAAGAAAAGTTCGTTAAGAATTTAACCTTAGTGAGCGAAGCGGGTATTAATTGCACAGTCAATGTTGAGCTTAATATTGAAACCATCAGGGCCGGCACTGAGGCAATTATTAGTATTATGAAACACTCTGGCGCTAAAGATTGGGCGTTTGATTACTCTGTTAATTTTGATGATTTCAACAATAACCCTGTTTTTGATAGTTTTCATTATCCAGTCTTAACTGGCAATGCAACATTAAAAGAATACTGGGGGTTTGTTAATGCTATTAAAGCCGATGATTGGGTTATTAATAACAATATAAGAATCGCACCAAGAGTGGATGGGTTTAATACGCTAGAAGGCGATAACTTTTTAACTATAAATCCAAATCGTACAGTGACAACAAATCCTTTGTTCTCAACAATAACAGCATTACAACATAGGCATGTTGATGAGTTAAATAATTCTGGAATTAAAGAACAACACCAAAAAAGAGCGGTTAATCGAATACGCCGCTGTGTTGAATTCGCCTGTAATGAGTTCGATGATTGTCAAGGTTTTAGCGCCCATATACCAATCCAACAAGACGGATTTTGCGCAGGGGGCTTAGCGTTATGACAACTCATGTGAAAAATAGGCGATTATTCCATATCAATGTAACTCGTCAGTGTCAGCTGGCTTGTTCTCATTGTTATATTGATCAAGATATTAGAGACAATAGTCAATCTATGTCAGTTGCTAAAATGCAAGAAATAGCCGATGTAATTGGCGATACTAACGCCGATGTTCATATCATTGGTGGCGAACCAACACTGCTTAGTATGGACACGCATAAGCAATACCTATTAATCTTATCAAAGCTTAAAAACTCAAAAATAATGATCGTTACTGCGTTGCAAAATGCACGGGCAGTCAAGGTCGCTAAATTGTATCAAAATATAGCCACTTCTTATGATCCAAACGCAAGAACTCAGATTAACAATGACAAGTGGCTAAAGAGGTGTAAGGAATTAAGAGCAAACGGTAATAATGTGCATATATGCACATCACTTAGTCAATCAGTGATTAGCCACGGTATTAGCACAACATTGGATGAGATTTATCAATTTGGCTTTAGATCTGTGCATCTAGCAGCCATGGTTCCAACTGCAAATGCACTTGAAGAAACACCAGATCCAATCCTCACTTCTAAGGCGATGATTGAGTCGGCTAAATGGGTAATTGAAAAAAGAAAAACCACTCAAGACCAAGACGATATTTTTGTTTCCCCTTTTGATGGACTATTACAAGGCATGAGTAATTACGATGGACTTAGGTGCCCAGCTGGTGAGAGTTGTGTCAATGTAGAGCCTAATGGGCAGATACATGCCTGTGTTGCCAAAGGCGCAGAGGCTAAAGACATCGATATGAGTCAAATGCAATCTATTGAAGCGCAATTAAGTAGTAATGCTTATGCATTAGAAGTTGCACAACACAACAGGTCAAGAACAGAGTGTTTTGCTTGTGAGTTTTGGACAACTTGTAAAGGTGGGTGCAAGGTATTGGCAAACACGCATATTGCGAAGAACTCTGTAGAGTGCGCAGGGTTTAAAACTTTTTTAAATTATGTTAAAGAGCAAGCGTTGTAATTATGTCTATAAATATTAATAATATTAACAACATTAACAATTTTTATAACCAAGGTATTGGCAGTTTTTTATTAAAAAAAATACACTCAGACATGTTAATTGATGCACTTAAAGAAGAAGTCTGGGTTGAAAATGATGGCAATAAAAATGTCTTTTGTAGTGATAATGAGTTTTTGTCATTACCAGACTGGATGTATAAAGCACACGATACAAGTACAAACACAGACACAAACACAGACACAGACACAAACACAGACCCTTATTTAAATGAGCACGAAAAAGAATTCACCATTAAACAAAACATTAAAAACCTAACACCCAAAATATATTTTGATTATTTTTCAATTTTGTTTAATAGCCCCTACATTCTAGGAATAGATAAATTATTCCACTCAAAGATTACAGTTAATAGCATTGCACTTTGGAACGGAGTTGGAGATTTCAACTGGCACTGGGATGGACCAGGTAACGATGATATCTATGCGCTTGTTTATTTATCAGATTATAAAAAGTGGCCTAGAAAATTTGGCGCTGGGCTAGAATATGGCACAGCACAAATGTCAGAACAAGGCTACAAAAATATTAAGCAAAAAGGAGTACTCTACCCAGATAATGGCCGCATTATCATTGGTGAAAACAGAAACCCTCTGTGGGTACACAGAACACAGCATTATTCAGAGCAAGCACTGAATGATAAGATTAATCGTTTTACTTTTTTAGTAACAATGAAGTTGACTTCATTATTGCCTATTGCTAGATTACCAGATTACCAGAATTACCAGATTGCTAGATGATTGAACAAGGCAGATTAATACTAACCATGATGCCGAGCTTGTACTGCAAACTCGATTGCCCACATTGCTATTTAAGCAAAGAACAGCGGCGCTCTAAAGAGTGTTTAAGTCTGGAGCAAATAAAAACCACCGTTGAAAAAATAAAAGATTATTATAAGGACAAAAATATTCAAAATGCAGCAATAGATATTTATTGGTACGGTGGCGAACCAACTACCATGGGTGTAGAGATGTTTAGTGATATGTGTGATATTATCAATACTACATTTAAAAAACACAAGATCAAGCATATATTGCTAAGCGCATTGGTAGGCGTTAACCTTGACGAATGGGCACCTATTTTAAAAAAATATTGTAACAGTAAAATACAAACCTCATATGACGCTATGATGAGAGGTAAGCGTTATGACATGAGCTGGCAAAAACAAGTTGTCAATGCACTTGATAGAGGCTTGTCGGTTAACACTTTAAGCGTGTTCAATAAATCGATACAGTTTGATGGCTATCAAAAGACTTTTGTTAAGCTTATGGGATTGGGCATTCGGGAATGCGGTTGGTTGCCATTTCAAAAAAATATTAGAAACGATGATACTGGCATGTATGACGAATACTCAACAAGCATGAATGAGTTTTCAGATTTTATGATTGGTTTTAGCAATCTTAACAACGACACCCACACCCACACCCACACAGATGACGGCTGTGTGTTTCTAATAGGCAATGAAATATTCATTAATTCAATGAATATTAACGGCACTAGTATGTCCAATACAGGCGCACAAACGGTTTTTTTAATGCCTAATGGTGATATGGTTATGCCCAATTATGACGAATTTAACAACATTGAATTTATGCAAAAGTTTGGAAATATATTAAAACAATCATTTGAAAAAATATTGACAAGTAAATCTCGTAGGCGTTGGATACGAAGACAAATTAATCGTAACAATAACAAAGAGTGTATGGAGTGTGATAGTTGGAATTGCTGCCTAATGGAGTTTTGGAAAAACAATAACAAAGATGATGATTGTTATGGTGCAAAGAAATATGTAGAGTGGGTTAAAAAACATTCTACTCAAGAGCCAACATTCATTGAAAATATCTCTTAAGATGATAAACAATATATATCTAACAAAAACAAGGTGCTTTGGCTACACAGACCAGCAATTAGCACTAGATGATAATACATTTTTAAGTTATGATTTGGTTGAAGGCTGGGTGAAAAAATATAACTTGAAGGAATATCAAACAAAAGACTTTACCGAAGCGTTAAAAGGTGTTCGTTATCGAGTGCATTTATTTTGTTCTAAACGAGGGTGGAATGCGGCACTACGCCTTTTGCCATCAAAAATCCTGAGTTTTGATACATTAGGCGTTGGCTCAAACGATGTTTTAAGTGTCTGTAAGGGCACTGGGTTGACGCTTTTTTGTGGACCAACAGGTTCAGGAAAATCAACAACCATGAATACAGTTATTGATAGTTTATTAAATAGTGGTGAACTGGGTATAACCATCACTATTGAAGATCCTGTTGAGTATTTACACCACAAGGATACGATTTTTCAAAGGGAGGTTGGAACAAAAGTTAAAGACTTTAAGACGGGGCTTGTTGATGCGCTCAGGGCAAATCCAACAACAATCGTTATTGGTGAGATTAGAGACGCTGAAACAGCATTAGAAGCACTCAAAGCGGGTCTCAATGGCCATAGAGTGCTAGCTACGCTACACGCATCTAGCATTAAAGAAGCAATATCAAGACTATGGGCTTTTTTAGACGAGCAAGGCGATGAGTTGTTAGTTCAATCACTACAAGGTATTGTTGCACAGCACTTAATACATATTGCTAATAATAAAAAATATTGCCTTTACGAGGCATTAGAAGTAGATAAAAAAGTCAAAAACATTTTAAATCAAGTGTTAGATCATAATTCACAACTCACTTTAAATGCTTGTGATTTGAGACAAAAAAATCGCATGACACTGGCTGAAAAAAAACAAAAACTTATCGTTGACGGTATTGACGAAAATTTGCTTAATTGTATTTCCTAAATCACACTAGGCTAATTCAGGGGTCTCGTTTTAATTTTTAGTGGGTAGTCTTGGGGTGTTATGCAGAAGTCTTGGAAGGGAACAACGTGAAGGGAGCAACATAGTGAAATACGACATCTACAGACACCAAAAAACCCCAGTACAATTTATGTGCTTCATAAATTGTACTGGGGTTTTTAGGAGCCCTAAAGCTAATTAATCACTATAGAATAGTAAGGTCTTGCACATTCATGTTCATGTTCATGTCCATGTAAGAATTTCCACAACAACAATTAGCATCAGGTGCTGACTCGAAAAATTGAACAGGTGCTGGCTCGAAATCTGCTGTTAAAGTTGCTGGAACTTTTTCCAAAGTAGCATTTTCTAACAATCCATTAGCATGTGGTTCGCCAATATACTGAGCTTCTTCTGTATATTGAACAATCAAGATATCATCAATATCATTGCTGATAAAAACATCAGTAAGGTTGATTCCTTTTCCAGTGTCTTTGCCAAGGTAATTATAATTATTGCCTTTATCACTTGTGTTGGTAACTTCATCTAGTCTATATGTAATACCTGAATCTTCTGGTGTTTTAACAGTGTCAATAACATTGACAACATTGACAACGTTGTCAACGGTATCGTCAACGATTTGAGCAGTGTCAGTATCAGCACCGTCAGTAAATTGAGTAGTTTCATTGGCATCTTCAACGGCACTTTTAGCAGCTTGAGCAGCTTCATTGGCAGCTTCAACAGCACTTTTAGCAACTTGAGCAGATTCATTGGCATCTTCAACGGCACTTTTAGCAACTTGAGCAGTTTCTTTGGCATTTCCAATAGCGATTTCGGCAATTTCAGCAGAAGCATCAGCTTTTACAATAGCGTCTTTGGCAATTTCGGCATAATAATCAGCCTTTGCAATAGCAACAGCATCTCCGTCGCGTTTAGCAACTTGAGCAGTTTCATTGGCATTTGCAATAGCGATTTCGGCAGCTCGAGCGTCTTTATCGGCATTTTCAGTAGCGGTTTTAGAGATTTCGGCATAATAATCAGCCTTTGCAATAGCGACTTTGGCAACTTGAGCGTCTTTATCGGCATTTTCAGTAGCGATTTTAGCGACTTCGGCATAATAATCAGCTTTCTCAATAGCGGCTTTGGAGGCCTGATCGATTTTAGTGGATTCGGTATTTATATTTTTCATTTGTTGTTCTCCTTTGTATTAATATAAAATTTTATCAACTTTATTAATAAAAGTTTCTTTTTATTGAATTAAGTCAGGTTAATTATACATTAATATGAGACCTCTGTGTTAAACCAAAAAAACCACTACTCAAACTACCCAAATCCAAAAATTGTAATGGTCTAACAATCTTAAACACAAAGATAGCATTATAATACAAAATACAAGGAGGTCAATAATGACACAAATAATAAAATAACAACTATCTAATCAACCAACAAAAAATCTACAATATCATGGATTGTTTTTAATGTTAGAATAATAGGTGTCAAAGTGCTTATATTTTTATCTTAGCATTTAGTATTTTAAATTCCTAAAAACAACAAGGAGAAACTATGTCTGCATCCTATATAAATAATTTTCTTAATCGTACTGTATTATTAACAGCATTTTTTTTCACTGCTTTATTTACCACCGTTCATGCCACTGACATTAACTTGGCTCTTGGCAAACCTGCCACGCAATCCAGCAATTATAACACCACTCTTTATCATGCTTCACAAGCAGTTAATGGCGACACCAAGGGTGTCTGGTATACCAATAGCATAACTCACACCCAAAAGGAACAAGGTGCCTGGTGGCAGGTTGATCTGGGCAGTAAGAAAAATATCAATCAAATCATTATCTACAATCGTACCGATTGTTGTGTAGATAGGCTAAGCAATTACCAAGTCAGTGTTTCCAATACAGCAGACTTTAGCACTCGTGTTTATCGGAAAGACTTTCATGTCACCCCTAATCCTAAAAAAATCATTAAATTAGGCACACAGGGTAAACAAGGTCGTTATGTTAGAATCCAATTACTTGATAAGAACTATCTGTCTCTAGCAGAAGTTCAGGTTATGGGTGTTGATCTTTTGCGTTTTTCCGAGGTGGATTATTCTAGTTACTTTAATGATTTTGATGGGTTGAATAATACGCCAAACTATCCTAATAAAGAGGCCTTTGCTACGCTTAAAGCTGATGGTTCAATCACGGCATGGGGCAGTAGTAGTTACGGTGGTACAGATGCACCTACTGACAGTGGCTATACTAAGATTTATTCAACTAGGAGTGCTTTTGCCGCTCTTAAAGCTGATGGCTCAATCATAGCGTGGGGTGAGTCAAATTCTGGAGGTGCAAATGCACCCACTGATAGTGGGTATACTAATATTTATTCAACCTCTAGTGCCTTTGCCGCGTTTAAAGCCGATGGTTCAATCACAGCGTGGGGTAACTCAGATAATGGAGGCACAGGCGCACCCATGGACAAAGGCTTTGCCAAGATTCATTCAACTTTTAACGCCTTTGCCGCCCTTAAAGCCGATGGCTCAATCACAGTGTGGGGTAGCGGTTATTATGGTGGCGCAGATGCCCCTACTGACAATGGCTATACCAAGATTTATTCAACCTCTAGTGCCTTTGCCGCCCTTAAGTCCGATGGCTCAATCACAGCGTGGGGTGACTCAAATTATGGTGGCGCAGGTGCACCCACTGACAATGGCTATACCAAAATTTATTCAACTGGGTTTTCCTTTGCCGCCCTTAAAGCCGATGGCTCAATCACAGTGTGGGGCTACTCAGGTTATGGTGGCGCAGGTGCCCCTACTGACAATGGCTATATCAAGATTTATCCAGCTACATATGCCTTTGCCGCCCTTAAAGCCGATGGCTCAATCACGGCGTGGGGTGACTCAAATTCTGGTGGCATAGGTGCACCCACTGACAGTGGTCATATCAAGATTTATTCAACTAGGGGTGCCTTTGCCGCCCTTAAAGCCGATGGCTCAATCACAGTGTGGGGTGACTCAGGTTCTGGGGGCTTAAATGCACCCGCTGGCAGTGGTTATACCAAGATTTATTCGAATGCGAATGCCTTTGTTGCCCTTAAAGCCGATGGTTCAATTACAGTGTGGGGTTTACATTATGCTGGCGGTTCAGGTGCACCCACTGACAGTGGTTATATTGAGATTCATTCAGCTAACAGTGTTTTTACTGCCGTTAAAGCCGATGGTTCAATCGCAGTATGGGGGGCTGAATTACATAAACCCTAATCCAAAAATAGAAATTAAAAAAACGCACAAAGCCCAGCTGGTATAATGGTTTTAACCAAAAAACAGTTTCACCCATTAGGTGAAAACCAAAGGCAGATTGTTGCCACTGACTTTAGGGCGGGTAATATATCACCAGCAAAAGACAACCTTGGCTTTATCAAAATCTCTCAAGACGCATTACAGTAAGAGGTGGGTTAGGTTACTGCCTGTATCGTAGGCGTATATTTGCTGGTAGGGTTCTAGTGAAATCATAATATGGCACAGCAGTTTGCTTGTCGTCTTGTTTCAAGTGGACTACTATCAGGTGCAAAGTATTCATGCATATCTCCACGAGGTGACAGAGGTTCTTCAGCAGATATTAAAGGTATTTTTGGTTCTAAATGTAGGCGAATATTATTGTCAATACTCTTTAACTTTATAGAGGTTACCTCAAGACTAAAAGTATTGGTAATTCTTAAAGAAGATCTACCATTATCACTATTTCTAAGAAAATTATTATAAAACCTTGGGTAATTTTTATCCGTTTTATAAATCTTTATGACTTCGTTTGTGCTGGGGTTGGTTATATTCTGGCGTAGCATTGTTTTAGGTAGCATATTTAATGCGCCTGCTATTTTTGTCATCCCTAAATACTGATAGGAGGTTACTTCTGCTGCGTTCAAGCCAGAACGACGATCTGGATGTTTATTTTTAAAATTTGAATCAAAAACTAACTCCCCTGTGGAGAAGTTCATAATATTCGTAAAATAATCAGAAGACGGATGAGAATAGGCTTCAATGATTAATTCCCCATTGCTACTGTTATCTGACATGATGGAAAATCTTGTATTGTCGTCTATCAAGTTAAATTTATCAGTAGGATAAGCCTTAACAATATTTTCTAGTCTTTCATACGATTCAGGAAAATAAAATAAATTATTATTCTGATAAGTTCCTTCAATTGGACTTAGTATATCTATCTCATTATGGGGTAAATGCCTGCTTGAATAAAACCCCATGTCAACTGAATAAACTTTAACATGTCCTGTTGGATCCATATATTTGAGCGGATTATTCCCCACATAAACATATAAATTTAATCCGTCAATCGCCTCTGCTGAATCAGGGCTTATCCATCTTGCCAGCCAAGGGGCTAGGTACCTAGCACCGTAGTAGGACAAACTACTGCTGTCGTCTCTTTCTTTGCATGTGTAACGGTAGCGTTTTTGCTGCACTTGGGTTTTGTCTTTACCAGCAATGATGGCAGTGCCACCATAGGGGTAGTAGTGTTCGTAGCTGAGGGTTTGGGCTTTGTCGTCCAACTCTAGGGTGTTGGATTGTAGGTGGCTGGTGAGTTGGTAGCGAGTTTGGTTAGGGCTTTGTGTGTTGTCTTTGCTACTTTCGCGCAGGATATGGGTGCCGATGTGCAGGGTGCTGGTTTGTTGTTTTGCTTCGTTGGTTGAGATGTCTAGTAAAGGTAGGTAGTCCCTTTGGTTTTGTACTTGATTGTTAGATTCAACCACAGTGCGGACTCGCTTGCCTTGGTAATCATAAACATAGTACTGTGTAGTGTTGCTTTTGTCTGCTTTAGTAAGTTGGTTAAGGGTGTTGTTGTAGTGCCAATCTAGAGTACCAATGTTGTCAAGGGTTAGTAAATTGCCATTGGCATCAAAGTCGGTGGTGGATTGCTGGGTTTCGGTGCCACGGTTGTTGTTTGGGTGGATGGTGAGGGTTTGTTGCCATGTGCTACTGTTTGCTTGGTGTGAGAGGTGGGTTAGATTGTTGCCTGTGTCGTAGATGTAGGCTTGGTAATAGGACTCAATATTATTCATTATTTTTGGTTGAATATGGATAGGAACGCTTGAATAATATTTAGTCTTTTAGGTTCAGATCTATAATCCTGTAATTTAGAAAGATCTTCAGGCACTGGTTGTGCTTCGTCACCAAATTCTCTCTTCATTGTGTCTTCACTGCCCAAAACCAAAAATGCACTCCCCTTTATGCCGTATCGGTCTTTTACCCATATGCCATATTCTTGACCTTTCATAACTCTTTTTTTGACTCGATAGGCTTCAACTTGCTCTAGTGGTAGCAATGCTATATTATCCCTTTTATTTGTATGCCTGTATGCAGGGTTTGCCTGCAGATCATGGTTAAGTCCACTTGTTTTTATATCTTGTGCTATATGATTACTTCCAACAAAAGCAATATAATTATTTTTTGGTCCATATGTGTTTACATCTAAAAGAGTGTTTTTCCAGTCATGTGTTCCAACATAATAAGTATTATGACTTATTGTCAATAGTTGTATACGCCTGAAAATTTCTTGTGTTTCATGGGGTGCAGAGTAAGAGCGATGCATATGATTAACAATATTAATATCTTTACTAGGCCTTTGACCTAGCTTAGCAGCAGTATTCTCTATCATAATATCCTGAATATTGGTATAACGAACTAAATCTAACATTAAAACAGCGCCACTTGTTTTAGCATGATTCTCTCCAACCCAAAGATTCAATCTCCTCTTGCCTTTTATATTATTATTATGTGCAATAAACTCATTCCAACTTATGGAACCAATTTTATCATTTCCCGTTGGATCAATATATTTAAGTGGATTATTGTCCACATAAACATATAAATTCAAGCCATCAACCGCCCCTATTGAATCAGGGCTTATCCATCTGGCAAGCCATGGTGCTAGATATCTGGTGCCATAATAGGATAAACTACTATTATCATCTCTTTCTTTATTTGTGTAACGATAACGTTTTTGTTGGACTTCGGTTTTATCCTTGCCAGTAATAATGGCAGTACCGCCATAAGGGTAGTAATTCTCATAACTTATAACTTGGGCTTTGTCGTCAAGTTCTAGGGTGTTAGATTGCAGGTGGCTGGTGAGTTGATAGCGGGTTTGAGTAAAATTTGGACTAGAGTTTTGAGTGTTGTCTTTGCTACTTTCGCGCAGAATATGGGTACCGATGTGCAGAGTGTTGATTTGTTTCTTTGCTTCGTTGATTGAGATATCTAGTGCAGCTAACGCCAAAGCATCGTGCTAAATCAATATTGCTAGTATCAGCACAGCGTATAATTGCTCTGGAGTGTGAATTAGTATTTGCATTTACGTGGTAGTTCTGTTTCATGTCTTCTCCTTTTTGTAGTAGAAAAAAAGTTGATATGTTACGGTACTACCACCCTAATTTAGGGGGAGGATTAAGGGTTTGAGTTTTTATTTTTTTGTATTTTTGCAAGTAAAAACTCAAACCCTTAAAATGACGATTGTGGGT
>CAJHVR010000664.1_pt1 | contig 20265 bp, 9 predicted proteins | sample 9196871 | NCBI WGS metagenome assembly CAJHVR01 (sample SAMEA7706165, study PRJEB36976) | symbiont metagenome | biome: Marine hydrothermal vent biome [ENVO:01000030]; feature: Bathymodiolus gill tissue material [ENVO:01001393]; material: Bathymodiolus-dominated oceanic mussel reef... | reverse complement strand
GCCGTTGTTGTAATGAACCCCTTTAAAGTCAAACAAAATGTATTTTCCATCAGCATCCAATGGGTGTACGGCATAATCTAATGCACCACTTGAACTGGTGTTGCCATCGGTCATTTTTGCAATATTGGAAGCGGTGCCATTGGCATGCCAACGAGTAACATTGGTGCTGATGGTCGCCAGCCCTTTGCTGCTTAGGGCAAGGTTTTGACTGCTGGGGCTAATATCCAAGCCTCTGGAAATGTTGCCAAAATCAATGTTGTTGCCCTCTGTATCTTGAATACCAGCTAAGACAATGTCGTCTTTACTGTCAATATAAAAAGCAGCGTCTATTTTGTCATTAAGTTGAACGGTGTAAGTAAATTCTAATGTTTTGGTTAGTGCGCCATTGACACCTGTTAATAGAAATTCTTTGCCAGCAATCACGATTTTATTACTACCAACATTGGACAAAGTAATGTTTTCATCGATTGTGAGGGTTATTTTAACTTCACTCCCCAAGGCAAAAGCCCCTTTGTTGTTAACCGCACCTTCTATATGCCAAGCATCAGCAGTGGGTTTTGGCGCATAAACATCCACTGAAAGTGCCAAATTATTGCCACTAAATATTTGCATGTCTGACAATTTGGCGCCAACATTATAAAAAAAACTGTCCAAAAATAATTTTGTATTTGCATTTGAAAGTTTGCTTGAGGTATAAAGCAAAGTGCCTTTGGCGAGTGCGCCATCAGCTGCCTTAATGTGATAATATTTTATTGTGTTGCCCGACCTAACGACCTTCATATAATCACCAGCGGCATAGCGACCCACCGCATAACCTTTATGACTACCACTCTCATAAATGTAAAATTTATCACCAACTGTCAACAAGGCGTATCCTATACTTTTGAAAGAACTATCGGAATTGGCACTTGAGAGTCCAAACATCATGCGCTTATTAAGTGCACCAATCTTGGCAATAACATAACCGTCATTGACAAAACCCTTAGAAGAAGTAACATCAGCATTCCAATTAGTAACATCAGCATTCACACTAGCCCAATCATTGTATTTTTTTTCGTAAACCCCGTTGGTTTGGGTCATTTTATTACCCCCGCCAATAACAAAATCAGTGTCAATCAATGTATTGCTAAGCCCACTAAGGGCAGTTGAATCGTGCATATTCACTGAATTGCCCTTATCATCCACAATGCCTGCCAAAACAATATCATAACGCCTATTTGTGACATCTATCTTGTCATTAGCCTTAATAGTATAAGCAAATTCCAATGTATTGGTAACGACACCATTGGTGCCCGTTAAAAGAAACTCTTTGCCAGCAATAATAACTCTATTGCGACCCACATTTGCCAAGGTAACCTTTTCATTTAAAGTGAGGGTGATTTTAATTTCATCGCCAATGGTAAAAACACCTTTGTTATTGGCAGGTCCACTGTCTATACGCCAAGCATTGGCAGCCGGTTTGGGCGCATAAACATCGACCGAAAGTGGCGGATTAGTACCACTGAATATTTGCATATCTGCTAACTTGGCGCCGACACCATAAAAAGAACTGTCTAAAAATAACTTGGTGTCCTTATTTGAAGTTTGGCTCGAAGTATAAAGCAAGGTGCCTTGAGCAAGAGGTCCGTCTGCTGCCCTGATATGGTAATACTTTATTGTGGAACCCGATCTGACAACTTTCATATAATCACCAGCGGCATAGCTAACCCCTGTGTTACGCTGAGGCTTGCCACCCTCATAAATGACAAATTTATTGCCTATTCCTGCGTCTGCATACAAAGCATAATCAATACTCTTGAAAGAATCATCACTATCATCGCTTGAAAGTCCGATCACCACCCTTTTGTTGGGCTCAACAATCTTGGCAATAACATAGCCATCATTAACAAAGCCTTTGGAAGAACTGACATCGGCATTCCAGCCAGCGCCAGAGATTTTTTCATAAACACCGTTGGTTAGCGTCATCCTTCGGCTTCCGCCGATGCTAAGATGGGTATCAAGTGATGTGTTGGAAAGTTTCACAGGGCTGCTAATGCCACTGAAATCAATATTATTGCCATCTGCATCAACAATATCGGATAAAAAGATGCTGCGTCTACCATTGATATTAAAATACTTACTGTCAATTGTGTCGTTAATTTTCACAGTATAGGTAAACACCAGCGTGTTAGTCAGGGTGCCATTTGTGCCTGTTAAAAGAAATTCTTTGCCAGCAATAACAATTTTATTGTGACCAACCTCGGCCAAAACAACCACCTCATCTATAGTGAGAGTTAGTTTAATTTCATCATCAAGGGTAAAGACACCGTTCTTATCAGCGGTTGTGCTATCTATATGCCAAGCGTTAGCAATGGGTTTTGGCGCGCCAACATCTACTGAAAACGGCAGACTATTACTGAATATTTGCATCTCTGTTAACTTAGCACCAACATCATGAAAAGAACTGTCTAGAAACAATTTAGTATCCGTATTTGAAGTCTTTTTTGAGGTGTAGAGCAAAGTGCCTTTGGCAAGAGAACCATCGCTTGCTTTAATATGGTAATATTTTATTTTGGCGCCTGATCTAACAACTTTCATATAGTCGCCAACGGCATAAGAAACACCTGTCTCATACTTTTTTCCACCACTTTCATAGATAACAAATTTATTACCTATGCCTGCGTCTGCATACAAGGCGTAATCTATAGTGTTGAAAGAATCACTAGTATCGTCACTTGAGAGTCCCAGCATCATATTCTTATCAAACGCACCAATCTTGGCAATAACATAGCCATCATTAACAAAACCTTTGGAAGAGGTAACATCGGCATTCCAGCCTCTGCCAGAGGTTTTTTCATAAACGCCATTGTTGTGGGTTATTTTGCCGCCACCAATAACAAATTCAGTGTCAAGCAATGTCTTGGAAAGTTTTGTAGGGCTGCTGATAGCACTAAAATCAATATAATTTCCATCTGTATCTTTAATGTCGTTTAAAACAATATCACTTTTATTGTCAATATTAAATTTTTCAGCGCTAATCTTGTCGTTGGCTTGAATGGCGTAAGAAAACTCTAATATGTTGGTGATTGTATTATTGGTGCCTGTTAATAAGAATTCCTTGCCGGCAATCGTGATTTTATTATGACCAACCCCTACCACGGTAACTGCCTCGTCCAGTGTTAGGCTCACTTTGATTGTATCGCCGATGGTAATAATATCACTGCTTGCTGTGCTACTTACACGCCAAGCATTAGTAACAGGTTTTGGAGCATGCACATCAATTGCGTATTTACTAAGGTTACTCAAGCCTTTAACCAATCTTACACCTGTGAGTTTGACACCCTTGCTCTTAATTGAAGTGTCAATGTGCAGTGCTGAAGTGGCAGAAACACCTGTTTGTGTTGCCAGTATGCGAATGGTATTGCCGTTGCCATCAATATGGTAATAACGAAGGGTAGTGCCTTTACGCTCAATCTTGATTTGGTCGCCTGCTTTATAGCTATAATTAGAATCAGCGTATTTTGTGTTGTTGTTACGCACATCTTTTATTTTGTCGTTGTAAAGATAAACGGCATGCTCAATGGTTTTGTAACTGCCATCTGGATTGTCAGTAGACAGACCCAGCATAATGGCTTTTCTAGCAGAAGTGGCACTCAGTGTAAAAATCGCATAACCATCACCAACAAAACTTTCTTGAGAAAAAGCATCGGTATTCCAAGAGTCGTTGTCCACTTTCTTTTTAATGGTATACCCTTGAAATGTATCGCCAACCACAATTAAATCGCGCTTGTCAAACTGAGTGGTAATCGTATTGTTCAATGAGATTGGATAAATTGTATTGATGAAAGCAGGGGGATAGCCGTCACTATCAGTAATACCACTAATAATTAAGTCGGATGCCGATTGAATGGAAAACCCCTTGCCTTGGGTAAAAGCATCGTTTACTTGAACAGTACGCTCAAATACCAACTGTGTGCTTTCTATAGCACTTGCATTGGGCTTAGCAAAACCTTGATTAACACTAAAGGAAAACTCTAAGCCATTGATGATTATCTTGGAGTTGGCAGCATAGTCTACCTTGCCCTTTTGGTATTGCATGGCTTTGTCCATTGTTAACGAAACTTTAACCTTGTCCCCTATTTCAAAAACGCTTTTGGTTGCTGGATATTCGTCCGTTAAATAAAGAGCCATGGCAACCAAAGTTGGGCCTTTTTGGTTGAACTTTTCATCGCTAACTTCCTGATATTTTTGATTGGCATTCCCTAAATTTTTTGTTATTTTTTGTTCTTCTTTTTGTTGGCGTGTTTGATTTTCTTCGTTGCGTTGTGTGGCATTGTCTAACTCTTCTTTTGTTTGGGTTTTGCTTTGGTTAATACCTTCTTTGCTATTTGCAACATCCTTATCGGCCTTGTCCCTAGCTTTATCAACAGAACCAAACTGCGTGTAACTACGGTGATGATCACTTTGTCCACTTTTATTTAGCACCTCTAATCCTTTACTGTCCTCTTGATTTTGGCGTTGCATTAAATTATTGTTACCACTGCCCAAAATATTCGTAATTTCCTGTGCGCCTTGATTGGCATCTCCTTTATCGACCTGTGTATCGGTTTTCAAAGCATTGACAGTGCGCTTGTCTTGTCTTGATTGTACGTCAGCATTTGAGTCTTCATCGGCATTTGTTTGCTGATATTTCGAGCGATCTACATCTCTATTAACAGAATCTACATTTTTGGTGTAGTCCTTTGGTTCTTTAGGGGTAGAGTGGCTAGTACCACGAAGTTTGGTTGTGTCTGCCTCGTCTCCGTTGACGACTATTCCTATGGTTTGACTCACCAAAATACTTTTGGCAGTTTCCTTTAAATTAGACAACATGCCTTGCATAAGAGCTTTCATCTTAGCGGTAACGCTTTGTTTGTTAGTACCCACTTCAAGCATGGCGCCATAAAAATCACCGTCACCAATTTTGACGGTAATATTACCTTTGCCGGCTGCCAAGGCAATATTCATCCCATCACCATAACGCACATTGACATTATAATCACCCTTCATTACAGCCACATTAACGCCATGCCCCACGCGCGTATTAAGGTTGTATTTGCCAATCAAGGCGTTGATGGCAATACCATCGCCAACATTGGTATTGACATTGAATTTACCAATAGACAATCCGACATGAAAACCATCACCCACTTTGGTGGTGATATTGACTTTACCAACGGCAATCATGGCGCTATAGCCAGAGCCCACTTTAGTAACAAGATTGCCGTTGCCAACGGCAATTTGCAAACTGTCATTATCGCCAACGGAAGTAAGAACATTGGCTTGACCGATACCAGCTTGGATGGTTTGACCCAAGCCCACTTTACTAATGATATTGGCCTGGCCAATGCCTATACCTAGCATTGCACCATTACCAATGTGAGTGATAATATTGGCCCGACCTACGGCAAATGTAACCATGCTGCCTTCGTTCTTTCTACCTAATAATGCAGCACCAGTTGCTTTGAGTGCATCAACGCCTGATGTTAAGAATTTTTGTGGTGCAGAAAATACATTACCTCTTGGGAAGAGGCGATGTTTTTCCAAAACAGGGTCTGAGACTACGGAATCTAGTGGGGATACGGTAACTGTAAAACCCTCCACCGAAGATACTCTGCTAATAATATTGGCTTGGCCAACCACCAAACTCATGGTGTTGCCACTTCCTTCTAAATTAACATGGGTAACAATATTGGCTTGACCAATAGCCGCTGTAATTAGATCACCTGATCCAACTTTGGTTACAATATTAGCCTGCCCAATTGCAAACGCAACTGAAAATCCGTTGCCAATGTGAGTAAAAATATTGAAATTACCAACCATAGCCGCCAAAGTGGTGTCATTGCCAACTTTGGTAAAAATATTAGCCTGCCCACCTATCATTAAAGCGGCACTAAAACCATCCCCAACATGGGTGAATATATTAGCATAACCTGCTAGCATTACTGCTACTGTTGTGCCATTGCCAACTTTGGTAAAGATATTGGCTTTTCCGCCTATCATTAAAGCGGCGCTTAACCCGTTGCCAATATGAGTGAATATATTACCACCTGCTGAAAACATTAATGCCAGCGTTGGGCCATTGCCAACCTTGGTAAAAAAATTAACCCCCACAGATACCATTAATGCAGCGGTCATACCATTGCCAACATGGGTTAGCACATTGCCAACACCAAACATGCCAACAATAACATCGCCATTTCCTATTTTGGTGGCAATATTACCTATGCCCAGCATTAACAAATACATCTTGCCCTTACCAACTTGAGTAACAATATTTGCTTTACCAAATAATAGTGCTAAAATATTACCGTCGCCTACCTTGGTAATGATATTGGCACCGCCAAACATCATGGCTTTAATATTGCCCTTACCAACTTGCGTTAGAACATTGGCACCGCCATACATTGCCAAGTCAATATTGCCATCGCCTTGTTTAGTAACAGCATTAACGCCGCCAAATAAAAAGCCACTGACATTGCCTGTAGAAAAATCAGTAAAGACATTGGCACCCGCCGCAAGATACAGAATTGAATTCCCGTAGCCCCTTCTGGTGATGATAGTTGAACCGCCGAGTAATTTGGCGTTTAAAGTGCCTCTCCCTTTATAACTAATTATGTTTGCCACACCAGCGCCGATTAAGCTAAGATTGCCTTTAGAAACTTCTACATCAACAATATTGCCCAATGAAACCAGCATTAACTCAGTATTACCACTGCCGTATCTCTTTAACAGGTTTAAGCAAAAGCCACCGAGTTCTGCCTTTAATCTACCGCTGGTTGACCAAGTAACAACATTGCCACCACCTACTACTGTTAAATTGCCATTACCTTTTAATCCAGAGCGAGTAATAATATTACCACCGCCACCGCCAACAAAGTTTATATTGCCATAATCACCCGTGTGTGTTACCTTGTTAATAGCACCTATCCCTTTAAATGAGACATTGCCATTAGCCGAATGCTCAATAATATTGGCACCGCCACCGCCAATAAAATCAGTATTGCCATACTCAGCTGTATTGATAACATGATTAGCTACACCAACACCCTTGAAGACAATATTACCCTTACGCCCCCCTCTGCGCTCCACTAAATTGTATCCACCAGCACCGAAAAAATCAATATTACCCTCGTGGGTGACGGCATTAACAACTTCATTGTAAAAACCTGCCCCATTAAAATCAATATTACCCGAATAACCTCTGCGCTCCACTTTGTTGTAAGCACCTAGTCCAATGAAATAAATACTGCCTTTATTTGCACTGTTGGTAACTATGTTTGACACCCCAGCGCCAGTAAAGTGAATGTCGCCTTGATCCCCCCCTGTACGCTCCACAATATTAGATGCACCAATACCTTCAAATGAAATATTGCCACGCCTTACCTTACTAATCACTCTGTTGGATATGCCAGCACCTTTAAATGAAATATTCCCCGAATCGCCCCGACGATATATGTAATTACTTGCCGCTGCGCCTTTAAAGTCAATATTGCCCGATCGTCCAGTATGCTGTAAATCCATTGCACCAGCAAGACCAGCGACAGACATATTGCCCCAGCCACTTTTATCAACAGTCATAAAGCCAGCAGCTCCGTAGATATATAAATGCCCCCAAGTATCATAAACATCCAGCTTTAAACTGGCAGCATATATTGTATCGTTGCCGCCATACATATGAGCGCCATCACCCCATACTGCGAAACCAACAGCGGTTAGTGTGTTGTCACCATCATCTCCTTTGTATGTTCCTGATACAAAATACACAATAGCGTCAACAATTTGTTTTATTATTGAACCCATAAAAACCTCACAATTTTTTGCACAAATAATAATATTTTAATAACATAAGCCTTTGTTGGACGGATGAATACTTACTGTAAACATTATAAATCATCATCTTGAATAAAGGTTGTTAACCAGTTTCATGATGCGCTTACAAGGTATAATTTTATTATTTTCATCCTTGGCAACCTTAACCCTTGTAGCGTACACTTTAGCTTTATTAGGCAAGGTTTTTCTTATTTCTCGATTAAATTGAAAAATATGCTCAAATGGACAAATATATTCCAAAAAGTATATGTTGTCTCCATTATTCCACTCGTTAGCAACTATTTTATAATCTTCATGCAATATCTTATCTAGGGTTTTGTCATCAACTCTTGCCCATACAGCAAAAGCTAAAGGCATATCGTTGTTGTTGCGAATTAATTTGTATTGATCAAGTAAAATCCCCTCTGAAATGCGACTAAAAAAACCACAAATATTATAATGCTTGCAATGTAATTCTGATTGTCTTGACAACCAAAATGCATTTCCTAAGATTTCCATGTACATTTTTTCGGTGATTTTTTCTAGCGCCATAATTCAATAAAGTAAGTCTGTTAAATATAAAAAAATAAAAAGGGTTTTATTGTACACCCTAAATTCAAATTCTAAGTGCAAATTTAGGAATAAGCGCAATGCTACTTTATTTAAAAATTATCCATTGCCTGATTGGCTAATAAATCCGCCATATCATTGCCTTTATCGCCACTATGACCCTTAACCCAAAACCATGAGACCCGATGCTTTTGATTGAGTTCATCTAATTTTTGCCATAAATCCACATTTTTAACAGGTTTTTTTGCCGCTGTTTTCCAATTTTTTTTCTTCCATCCAGTAATCCATTGTGTTATCCCATTCATCACATATTTTGAGTCGGTATATAAATCAATATGGATACTGCTTGATTTAATTGCCTCCAACGCCTTAATTGCAGCCATGAGTTCCATGCGATTATTGGTAGTGTCTTTCTCTGCACCATTGAGTTGCTTCGAATACTCACCATAGCGTAACCACACACCCCAGCCACCAATACCTGGATTACCTCGACAGCCGCCATCAGTATAAATAAGTATTTTATCCATCAATATTCACTTGTAACCAATATTCTAATAACGCCAAATGCCACAGGCGTGAACCATTCAGCGCTGTCATATATTGCTCAGGCTGACTGATGACTTTTTGCACAAAATTTTGATTATAAAGCCCTCGGTTAATGCACTGAGTAGAATTAAGAATATCTGTCATAAATTCTAAAAATTCATCACGCACATATTTGAGTGCCGGCATTGGAAAATAGCCTTTTTTTCTATCAATCACGCTATCAGGTAAAAGCCCGCGTGAGATATGTTTGAGTGGATATTTACCCCCATCACGCATTTTTAAACTCGGTGGTATACTCAGTGCATGCTCAATCAAATGGGTGTCCATAAACGGAACGCGTGCCTCCAAACCCCATGCCATAGTCATATTGTCCACGCGTTTCACTGGGTCATCAACGATTAAACGGGTAATATCAGTACGAAAAATCTTATCCATAAATTCTCCCGTATTGTCCTTAGAAAATTCTTTATTTAGCCAATCTTGCGTGTGATTACCTGTGTGATAACTTGCATTGACCGTTTGTAAATATTCTTCATAAGGTCTATCAACATAGTGTTTGGCAAAACGCTCAAATTCACTACCTGATTCGCTTTGCATACGCGCATACCAAAAATACCCAGCAAAAGCCTCATCTGCACCCTGCCCTGATAACACCACTTTAATATGTTTTGACACTTGTTCGGATAACAAATAAAACGCCACTGCGTCCTGTCCTACCATTGGTTCTGCCATATTTGCCACTGCCTCTTCAAGTCGTGGCAATACCTGTGAATTGCTCACTATATACTTTTCATGCTTAGTATTGAATTTCTTAACAATTTGGTCAGAATATTCAAACTCTGAACCGCTCTCATCGTCAATATCTTCAAAACCAATTGAAAAAGTACGAATATCTGAGTGTCCTGCCTCATGCAAAAGTCCAACCAATAACGAAGAATCCAACCCACCTGAGAGCAGCACACCAATTGGCACATCGGCTGCCAACATTCTTTTATCAACAGCTTTAATCAGTAATTCATGCGTTTTTTCTAAATATTCCTCATCTGTCAAACCCGTTCTTTGTGCTTTTGGTTGCCAATACTGTTTTTCAACAATCTTACCCTTGCTGTCAATACTCAAGGTGGTGGCAGGCTTGACTTTATTAACGCCATTTAAAATGGTATTCGGTGCTGGCACTACGCCGTGCAAGGATAATTGTTGTTGTAACGCTATTGAGTTAATACTGGTATCTGCGCCAATTACGCTCAAAGCTTGCGTATTAGAAGCAAAACTAAATGTTTGATTTGTAAGATTAAAATACAACGGCTTGATCCCCATTCTATCACGCGCAACAAACAATTTTTTGCCATCCCAAATACAAAAAGCAAACATACCATCCAGGTGCAAAACACAATCTTCACCCCACAGATGATAAGACTTAAGAATGACTTCAGTATCAGAAGTAGAGAAAAATCTATAACCTTGTTTGATTAAATCTTGACGCAAGGATTTATAGTTATAAATCGTACCATTAAACACCAAGCTCAGACTTAAGGTATCATCCACCATCGGCTGGTGTGCGTGATTAGATAGATCAATAATGCTCAAGCGTCGATGCCCAAGCCCTACATTTTTATCAAGCCAAATACCACTATCATCAGGACCACGGCGGGCAATTTTTTGCATCATTGTTCCTAAGTCTTGCGACTTAACCACTTGCTTATCAAATCTTAATTGACCACAAATACCACACATATTAAAGTTATAGAGAATGTAAAATAGTCTATTTTATCAAGTTATTGACTATCAGTAATGACTCAAGCACAAACACTTTACGACAAATTAATGAATGCACATGTGGTGCGTGAAGAAAAGAGCACTGCACTTATTTATATTGATAGACAACTCATTCACGAAGTTACCTCTCCTCAAGCCTTTGAAGGCTTAGCAATGGCGGGTAGAAAGCCCTGGCGATTACAAGCAAACTTAGCTGTGCCTGATCATAATGTGCCAACCACAAATCGCTCATCAGGCGTGAATGGTATTACAGACCCTATCTCTAAATTACAAATTGAAACACTGGATAAAAACTGCAAAACATTTGGTATTAATGAAATACCAATGAACGATATCCGTCAAGGCATTGTGCATGTGGTTGGCCCTGAACAAGGCGCCACGCTACCAGGAATGAGCATCGTTTGTGGCGATTCGCACACTTCTACACATGGTGCATTGGGTGCATTGGCATTTGGCATTGGCACTTCGGAAGTAGAGCATGTTTTAGCCACAGGTTGCCTGTGGCAATCTAGGTCAAAAAATCTCAAGATTGAAGTGAATGGTGAGTTGGATAAATATGTCAGTGCTAAAGATGTGGCACTTTATATCATCGGAAAAATCGGCACTGCAGGTGGCACAGGCTATGCAATTGAGTTTTCAGGTAGCACCATTGAAAATCTATCAATTGAAGGCAGAATGACCTTATGCAACATGGCAATTGAAGCAGGCAGTCGTTGTGGCATGATAGCAGTTGATGACAAAACCATTGACTATGTCAAAGGCAGAGCGCTATCTCCAGCAGGTAAAAACTGGGATAAGGCGGTTAAATATTGGCATACTCTACGCTCTGATGATGGTGCACATTTTGACAAAATATTGAGTTTTAAAGCCAATGATATCAAGCCACAAGTTACTTGGGGTACTTCGCCTGAAATGGTCATCGCCATTGATGAGGTCGTGCCTAACCCTAAAAACGCCAAAGACGAAGTACAAAAAACCAGTTGGGAAAATGCGTTGAATTACACACATCTTAAAGCCGATACTAAGATTTCAGACATTAAAATTGACAAAGTTTTTATTGGCTCCTGCACCAACTCTCGTATTGAGGATTTACGCATTGCTGCTGAAGTTGCAAAAGGCAAACATATTGCCAGCAATATCAAACTTGCCTTGGTCGTCCCTGGCTCTGGTTTGATTAAAAAACAAGCTGAATATGAAGGTTTGGATAAAATATTTATAGATAGCGGGTTTGAGTGGCGTGAAGCAGGTTGCTCTATGTGTTTGGCAATGAATGCAGATAAACTAGAAGCTGGTGAACGATGCGCTTCAACTTCAAATCGCAATTTTGAGGGTCGTCAAGGACAAGGTTCATTCACGCATTTAGTTAGCCCTGCAATTGCTGCTGCCAGCGCGATTGCGGGTCATTTTTCAAATGTTTGAGGCGTAAAAATATGTCATTTCTTGCGATGGAACCCAGCAATCAGACTTTTAAAACTTTAATGGGTAACAGCGTTAAATATAATGTGCCGCATTTCCAAAGAGATTACTCATGGGATAAAGAACAATGGGAAGAGCTATGGGAAGATATTGAAAATTTAAACGAAGAAGAGCGGCATGAAGAAGAGCAGCATTATATGGGCTACATTGTCCTTCAGCGTAATGAAAAAGATAAAAACAATTTTGTAATCATTGATGGGCAACAGCGCCTTATTACTCTATCTCTTTTGATTTTATCAGCCATGCATAAGATTCAAAATTTACCTAATGACAACGAAAATACTGAAGATAATAAAATACGATTAAACGAAATAAGAAGAGGTTTTATTGGTACATTAAGCCCTACCACACTTGCGCCTTATAACAAACTAGTTTTAAATAGAAATAACAATACTAAATTTAAAAAACTGACTGAAGATTTGCAACCCCTAGTCAATAGAAATTTAACCAAAACAGACAAATTAATGTCGGATTGTTTTGAATTTTTCTGCAAAAAAATAACCCATGACTCTGGCTTAAATATTGCTAAATTTATTGAACGAACAGCAGATAGCATGTTGTTTACTAAAATTGTAGTAGATAATAACTTAAATGCTTACAAAGTTTTTGAAACGCTAAACGCTAGAGGCGTTCAACTTTCAACCCCCGATTTGCTTAAAAATTATTTATTTTCAAAAGTTGTTGATAACAATCAGCGTACTGTTGATGAGAGCGAACTTAATGACATGGATGAAAAGTGGAGTGGCATCATTTCAGAATTAGGGGAGAGAAATTTCACGGACTTTGTGCGTTATTACCATAATACGCATTACTCTCTAGTTACCAAGAAAAAATTATTTGCCAGTATTAGAGATAAAATTCAACAACCGAAAGAGACTGTAGACTATTTAAGAAATCTATCGAAATACGCCCCTATCTATGCAGCACTTAACGATGCAGAAGATAAATTATGGGGCAATCCAAATTATGATTCAGTCAAACCCTACTTAAAGGCTTTTAAATTATTCAACATTAAACAGCCGTTTTTACTGCTATTAACCGCTTATGATAAGTTTAGTCCCGATGAGTTTGTAAAACTTGCCAAATATTTATATATTTTATCTATTCGTTACAATGTCATTATTCACTCTTCGCCCAACGAGCAAGAAAAGACTTACAACACATTAGCAATGAAAATTTCAAGTGGAGAATTGGAACGAGCAAGTCATATTAAAAATCAACCAGAGTTTAAGCAGTTATATCCCAATGATCAAGCGTTCCAATCCGTATTCAAATATCATACTATGCCCAGCCGACAAAGCAATAAAAAAATTCGCTTTCTATTAACAGAGGTTGAAAACAAACTGGCAAACACCGCTTCAGATTACAACACTTGGACTTTAGAGCATATTGCCCCCTATAATATCACCGAAGAATGGGAAAGATATTATCAAGGGCAACATCGCCAAGCTGTTGACAGATTGGGTAATATGACGCTATTAATAAAAGAAGATAACAAAAACTGCGGCACTCAACTGTTCAATGAGAAAAAGGCGATTTACCAAAATTCTCTCTCTAAACTCTCTCAAAAAATATCTGAATACGCTGAATGGGATAGCGAAACACTTGAGAGTCATCAAGACTGGCTGGCGAAACAAGCCGTAAATACTTGGAGTATAAATTATGAATAAATTTACTACACTAACCTCTATTACCGCACCGCTTGATAGAGCAAATGTGGATACCGATGCGATTATTCCTAAGCAATTCTTGAAATCCATCAAGCGCTCGGGCTTTGGCGTGAATTTATTCGACGAGTGGCGCTACCTAGACCACGGCGAAGTAGGTATGGACAATAGCAAGCGCCCACTCAATACAGATTTTATTTTAAATAAATCTGAGTATCAAGGTGCACAAATACTTTTAGCAAGAGAGAATTTCGGCTGTGGATCAAGTCGCGAGCATGCGCCTTGGGCGTTAGAAGATTATGGTTTTCGGGTGATTATTGCACCGAGTTTTGCCGATATTTTTTACAATAATTGCTTTAAAAATGGACTCTTACCAATTGTGCAAGATAATAATGTGATGGACGAATTATTTGCATTTGGCAATGCAATCACCATTGACCTTAAAGCGCAAACTATCCTTGCTAATAGCAAAACTTACACATTCGATATTGATGGCGAACGCAAACGACGCTTAACAAACGGCTTAGACGATATTGACCTAACTTTGCAATATGCTAAAGAGATTAAAAACTTTGAAAAAAACTACTTCAAAACTTATTCTTGGTTGTAAGAAGGCTATAATTTAGCTATCATGATTGGGCAATTAACAGGCAAAATTTTAGAAAAAAACCCACCTGAAGTGCTACTTGAGGTAGGTGGTATTGGCTATGAAGTGCTTTGCCCAATGCCTACTTTTTACGCCATGGAAAATAGAGGTGAACTGACGCTACATACACATTTTCATGTTAAAGAAGACGCGCAAACACTGTACGGCTTTATCTCTAAAGATGAAAAAACCATATTCAGAGAGTTGATTCGTGTCAATGGTGTTGGACCCAAAGTGGCATTATCGATTTTGTCACATCTTGATATTGCCACGCTAATGAGTGCAGTTGCCAATGATGATGATGCATTACTGGCGAAAACCCCAGGTATTGGCAAGAAAACTGCACAAAAGTTGATTGTTGAACTTAAAGACCGTTTGGCAAAGCTTGAACTCATCAATACCAACAATCAGACTGTTGCACTCAGTAGCAGTAACCCAAACACTGGTAAAGCATTATCTGCACTACAAGCGCTCGGCTTTAAGGTTAAAGAAGCTGAAAAAATGCTGAGTGCAATTACTGATAATTCATTAAGTACTGAACAACTTATTCGCTTGGCACTTCAAAACAAATAATAAAAATTAGTCAGAGATTAAGTCTTAAGCTTAGTTTTCTTTCTTTCTATCCAGTTCACAAACTCATAATTCATTAAGTACAGACACGGCAGTAATACCAAAGTCATTAAAGTGCCGAAGAGTAACCCATAACCTAACGACAATGCCATTGGTTGCAAGAGAAAATCGCTACCACCAATACCATAAGCCAGTGGAATGACGCCTGCTAAAGTGGTGAGTGTGGTTAGCACAACTGCACGCAAACGCTCTTTTGCACCACGCACCACCCATTCAAACACAGGTGTAGTGGTGGATAATTTTTGTTTTAAATAATTCAGGTGCGATACCATGACCAAAGAGTCATTTACAATCACACCAATGAGTGCCAAACCACCTAGCATGGCAAAAAAGCTGAGTGCTTGAGCGTGCAGGAAAAATGCCCAGATAACGCCAATAGCCGAAAATGGAATAGCACTTAATACCAATAATGGTTGAGTATAAGAATTAAATAATAGAACTAATAATAAAAATATTGCAAAGACTGCCATTATGAACGCCTTTAGCAAACTCTTCATCGATTTTTGCGTTTCTTTTGCACCGCCTTCATTCAAAATACGAACATCAGGATACAAAACAGCTGCATTTAGTTGTTTTAATACTTGCTTAATAACAGCTTGTGATGTCGTTACTTGGTCATCAACACTACCGCTGACTAGCACCGAACGCTGTCCATCAAAATGATTAAAATCTGGTTCTCCGTCAATGTATTGAATAGATGAAAATTGCTTAAGTGGTACTGGTCTAGCATTACGGTTACTAATTTTTAATGTGCTAATAACGGCTTCAGATTGGTTTGGACTACCTAAGTACATACGAAAATCAACATCAGTATCGCCATAACGGATATCAGTCACATCAATGCCAGTAAAAGCAGACCTTAGATAACGATTTACAGTTGCAAAATCAACATTTAGCCTTGCCATTTTTTCAAAATCAAGTGCCACTTCAATGCGTGATTTACCTAACTTATCGTCTCTATCAATATTATCTAGTCCTTTGATATTGGAGAAAATTTTCTCAATTTCATTAGCAGCGCCTCGGCGTTGCTCATCGTTATTACCAATAACTTGTATCTCAACATCTTCACCTTGTGGCGGACCTGGTCGCTTAACTGAAAAGGTCAGTTTTTCAACTTCTGGAATGTCTTTAGCGTGATTTTTCAACTGTAATAGTAATATTTTTACTTGTTGCTTTCTTTCCCCAGAAGGCACCAAGTCAATATTAAATTTTGCCACATGGTCAAATTCTCGACCAATGGTATTGGTCAGTGAATCTAAGTCATCACCCACTATTTTGGTAATTAACTTTTCTACTTTCTGACTAATTTGCATTGTATGTTGCAGAGAACTACCCGCTGGCATTTGTAGTTTTGCATTAATTACATCCGCACCTATAGCAGGAAACAAGGTAAAGCGCATTTGTGTTGTGGCAAAATATATTGAGCCTAGCAAAACCACTAGAAATACTACTACCACCAAATAACGCAGCTTTAATACTTTATTGAGAAAGCCTTCAAACCATTTTTCAATTTTATCAAACAAAGCTTGCCCAAGCGGTTTTTCATCTAAACCAGCCAGATGTGCTGGTAGGGCGATTGTTACTTCTATAAAAGACAGCGTAAGGGCGAAAATCACCACCAGTGGAATAACATAAATAAATTTACCCATTGTCCCATCCATTAAAAACATAGATGAAAATGCGAAAATAGTGGTTAATATCGTGGTAACTACGGGCATAATAACGCGTTTAAAACCGCGTATAACAGCCTGATATTTATCTCCTCCCTTGTGCTTATAGCGATGGATGCTTTCTGCCACAATAATTGAATCATCCACCACAATACCCAGCACCAGTATCATTGCTGCCAAAGATACTAGGTTAATAGTCTCACCACTCGCACCTAATAGTGCCACTGCACCTAATAGCGATACTGGTAAACTAAGTGCCACCCAAAATGCTGTTTTTAAAGATAAAAATACACCAAGTACAAGCAATACCAATAACAAACCAATCACACCATTCTTGGTGACAATATCAAGTCGATTACGCACAAATTTAGATAAATCAGAAGAATAAAAAATATTCAATTTTGGATATTTTTTACTCTGCAGTTCGTTTACTTTTTCTTTGATTGAATCAATAGTAGTAATAATGTCTGCTTGCTCTTGCTTACGAATTTTTAGAATAAAACCTTTGTTGCTATTAACACGAATGATAGATTTTTCCTCAACATTGCCATGAGTAATACTGGCAATGTCTTTTAAGCGTATTACAGGCCCATCAAAACTTGACTTAACAATCACATCACCAACGGCCTGTGCTTTGTCAAAATTGGCTAATACGACAATGGTTTTTTCATTAATAATGTCATGATTATTTCCTACTGTATAACGCTGATTGCGTTTTTCAATGGCATCAATCACTTGCGGCAGGGATAGTTCATATTGATAGAGTTTATCAGTATCGATTCTGATTTGGATTTCTCGGTCTAAATATCCTTCCTTAACCACTTCAGAAATCCCATCAACCAACTCCAGCTCTCGGGCAATTGCATCGACGCTATTTCTTAATTCAGAAAAAGAGAGAGTTTCACTACTAAGGTTCACTTTTAAAATACTTCTAAGTGAGTTTTTTTGGTCGACTACTTTGGGTAAGTCCACCACCTCTTTTGGAAAATCTCTAACTCGGTCAACTGCATTGGTAATTTCTTGTTTTAAGGCACTAATATCACTTGTATCTTGAGATAGTGTTACTAAAATACTAGAAACCCCTTCACGAGAAAGTGAGGAAAAGTTATCAATTCCTGTAATGCTTCGAAGTTCATCTTCGATTGGATTAGTAACATTCTGTTCAACATCCTCAGGAGAAGCACCAGGGTAAGTTGTAACAATAGTAACAACCTCAAAATCTACGGCAGGAAATTGGTCTCTTTGGATATTGAACAAAGAAAATAATCCAATAACAATAACACTTACGGTAAAAACCAGTGCTAACTTTTTTTGTTTAACAAAGAAATTAAAAAAACTGTCCATAACGCACTAGTATACCAAAACACCTAAACAAAAAAATAGTTACCGAGGGACTCATAACATCATAAATATGATAAGTTTTTGCGATTTATTAACTATTGCGCGCTCTTTTTCTCTCAGTTTCAGTTAATAGACGCTTACGAATACGCGTATTGTTTGGCGTTACTTCAACCAATTCATCATCATCAATAAACTCTAATGCTTGCTCTAAATCAAGCTTAATTGCAGGCGTAAGAGACACAGCCTCATCAGTACCTGAGGCACGAACATTGGTGAGCTGCTTACCTTTCATAACATTTACCACCAAATCCTTATCACGCGAGTGAATGCCCACCACCATACCTTCATAAATATCAGTATTGTGTTCAACAAAGAATTTACCTGATTTTTGCAAGTTAAAAATCGCATATGCCACTGCTTGACCTTGTGTCATAGAAATAAGCGAACCATTGTTTCGCTGCCCAATCTCACCCTCTTTTCTTGGCTTGTAAGCATCAAATGAAGAGTTCATTAAACCTGTGCCTGTCGTAGCAGTTAAAAATTCTGTTCTAAAACCAATCAAACCGCGTGCAGGGATATTAAAATCTAATTTCACTCTACCATTGCCATCAGGCATCATATTGGTTAATTCGCCTTTGCGCTCGCCGAGTTTTTCCATTACTGTGCCTTGATGCTGACTTTCAACATCCACGCTCAAATCTTCAAACGGCTCACAAATCACCCCATCAATCTCTTTTAAAATTACCTGTGGACGACCTACTGCCAACTCAAACCCTTCACGGCGCATGGTTTCAATCAATATAGATAAATGTAGCTCACCCCGACCCGATACTAAAAACTCAGATGGGTCTTGTGTATTTTCAACACGAAGTGCCACATTATAAATAAGCTCTTTATCCAAACGGTCACGGATATTTCTTGAAGTAATGTATTTACCATCTTGACCTGCAAACGGCGAATCATTGACACGAAATGCCATTGATACTGTTGGCTCATCCACACTAAGTGGTGGCAAGGCTTCAACGGTTTCAACATCACAAATCGTATCTGAAATAGAAATACCTTCAATACCTGTGACACAAGCAATATTACCCGCCTCAGCGCTGTTTGTATCTATCTTTTCCAAACCCATAAAGCCCATCAAACCTGCAATTTTGGCCTTGCGCTGCGCACCATCAGCGCTCACCACCATCACTTGCTGATTTTTCTTAATTGTGCCACGGGTAATGCGTCCAATACCAATCGCACCAATAAATGATGAATAGTCTAAAGCAGTAATTTGCATTTGCAATGGTGCATCAACATCAACATCGGGTGCCGCTACTTTATCCACAATGGTTTCAAACATTGGTGTCATGTCACCTGAGCGTACATCGTCTTCTAAACTCGCATAACCATTAATACTTGAAGCGTAAATAATTGGAAAATCTAATTGTTCATCGGTTGCACCCAATTGATCAAATAAATCAAATACTTGGTCAATCACCCAATCAGGGCGCGCTGCATCTTTATCAATTTTATTAATCACCACGATTGGATTAAGTCCTTGGTCAAAAGCCTTCTTAGTCACAAAACGCGTTTGTGGCATTGGGCCTTCCTGTGCATCTACTAATAGCAAAACTGAATCTACCATTGACAGTACACGCTCTACCTCACCACCAAAGTCAGCGTGTCCTGGCGTGTCAACAATGTTAATATGATAATCATTCCACTTAATCGCCGTGTTCTTACTAGAGATAGTAATACCTCGTTCTTTTTCTAAATCATTAGAATCCATCATTCTATCACTTGACTCAAAGCGCTCATTAAAAGTCTGAGACTGCTCCAATAATTTATCAACCAGTGTCGTTTTTCCATGGTCAACATGGGCAATAATGGCAATATTCCTAAGCTTATCGTTCATTTTATGATATTGAAAGTGTTTAAAAAATTCGCTATTATCCCCTAAAGTATCCCTATATTAGCATTAAAATAAAGACAATTAGCCAAAACATTGGATTGCAACACTTATTTTGTGGCTCTTGTTAAAAACAAGTGGGTAAAAACCCATTAACCCGATTTAAATCCAACTTTCCACTAAGCAAATAAGCCATGGTTTTAAAATGCTTTTTAC
>CAJHVR010000631.1_pt1 | contig 20572 bp, 13 predicted proteins | sample 9196871 | NCBI WGS metagenome assembly CAJHVR01 (sample SAMEA7706165, study PRJEB36976) | symbiont metagenome | biome: Marine hydrothermal vent biome [ENVO:01000030]; feature: Bathymodiolus gill tissue material [ENVO:01001393]; material: Bathymodiolus-dominated oceanic mussel reef... | reverse complement strand
GGGTATTTTAACAAAAGTTGGTTGATTTGTCTAGGGTTATTGTTGGTTTTATTGTTATAAATCAATTTGTTGTGTGGTTTTTAAGGGTTGACTAATTATTAACAATTAAAAAGTAATAGGCAAAAAAATACCTCAACACTTATAAAGTATTGAGGTATTTTGTGGTATTTTTGAAATTTTACAAAGTAGATTTCAAGGAGTTTAGTAAAACTAAACGACTGAAAATCTAACGCAGTAAAAACCAAAAATAGCCGAAATTAAAACCTAGCAATGTCCTACTCTCACATGGGGAGACCCCACACTACCATCGGCGCTAAGTGGTTTCACTACTGAGTTCGGGATGGGATCAGGTGGGTCACACTCGCTATTGTCACTAAGCAAACTGGTTTTTTATTTACGCCTAGCGCAAATAAAATAATTAAAAAGTTTTTATACCTTGGTTATTACTAACCAGAAGATATAACAATTAATACATGTATAAAGTTTACACACTTACTCAGTGTATTGCATAACACATCAACACAAAAATTATAGATTCATCTAAATAATTTGGGTGTTATATGGTCAAGCCTCACGATCAATTAGTACAGGTTAGCTTCACACATCACTGCGCTTCCACACCCTGCCTATCAACCTTGTAGTCTTCAAGGGATCTTTAGGAGAGTTAAACTCTCAGGGAGACCTAATCTTGGGAGGGGCTTCCCGCTTAGATGCTTTCAGCGGTTATCCTTTCCACACATAGCTACTCGGCAATGCGACTGGCGTCACAACCGAAACACCAGAGGTGTGTCCATTCCGGTCCTCTCGTACTAAGAACAGCTTCCCTCAAGTCTCCAACGCCCACGGTAGATAGGGACCGAACTGTCTCACGACGTTCTAAACCCAGCTCGCGTACCACTTTAAATGGCGAACAGCCATACCCTTGGGACCTGCTTCAGCCCCAGGATGTGATGAGCCGACATCGAGGTGCCAAACACCGCCGTCGATGTGAACTCTTGGGCGGTATCAGCCTGTTATCCCCGGCGTACCTTTTATCCGTTGAGCGATGGTCCTTCCACTCAGAACCACCGGATCACTAAGACCTAGTTTCCTACCTGCTCGACGTGTCAGTCTCGCAGTCAAGCACCCTTTTACCTTTGCGCTCATTGCACGATGTCCGACCGTGCTGAGGGTACCTTTGCGCTCCTCCGTTACTCTTTAGGAGGAGACCGCCCCAGTCAAACTACCCACCATGCATTGTCCCCAATCCGGATAACGGACCTAGGTTAGAACCCCAACCATACCAGGGTGGTATTTCAAGGGTGGCTCCACTCAAACTAGCGTTCAAGTTTCAAAGCCTCCCACCTATCCTACACAAGTAGGATCAGAGTTCAATGCAAAGCTGTAGTAAAGGTGCACGGGGTCTTTCCGTCTGGCCGCGGGTATACTGCATCTTAACAGCAATTTCAATTTCACTGAGTCTCGGGTGTAGACAGTGTGGCCCTCGTTACGCCATTCGTGCAGGTCGGAACTTACCCGACAAGGAATTTCGCTACCTTAGGACCGTTATAGTTACGGCCGCCGTTTACTTGGGCTTCGATCAAAAGCTTCGGACGAATCCTAACCTCATCAATTAACCTTCAAGCACCGGGCAGGCGTCACACCCTATACGTCCACTTACGTGTTTGCAGAGTGCTGTGTTTTTAATAAACAGTCGGAGCCACCTGGTATCTTCAACTCTTACCAGCTCATTTAGCAAGTAAAATCACCAGAAAGAGCACACCTTCTCCCGAAGTTACGGTGTCATTTTGCCTAGTTCCTTCACCCGAGTTCTCTCAAGCGCCTTAGAATTCTCATCTCGTCCACCTGTGTCGGTTTGGGGTACGGTTTCATATAACCTGAAGCTTAGAGGATTTTCCTGGAAGCATGGTATCACTCACTTCTCCCAAAAGAGGGATCGTTATCACGCCTTGAATAAAGGCTACCGGATTTTCCTAATAGCCAATCTACACGCTTAAACTTGGACAACCATCGCCAAGCTGAGCTAACCTTCTCCGTCTTCCCATCGCAGTTATATGAAGTACAGGAATATTAACCTGTTTCCCATCGACTACGCATTTCTGCCTCGCCTTAGGGGCCGACTAACCCTACGCCGATTAACGTTGCGTAGGAAACCTTGGACTTCTGGCGAGGGGGTTTTTCACCCCCTTTATCGTTACTCATGTCAGCATTCGCACTTCTGATACCTCCAGCATTCCTCACAGAATACCTTCAACGGCTTACAGAACGCTCTCCTACCATCGCAATAAATTGCGATCCGTAGCTTCGGTATGTAGTTTTAGCCCCGTTAAATCTTCCGCGCAAACCGACTCGACCAGTGAGCTATTACGCACTCTTTAAAGGAATGGCTGCTTCTAAGCCAACCTCCTGGCTGTCTGGGCCTTTTCACATCGTTTCCCACTTAACTACAATTTTGGGACCTTAGCTGACGGTCTGGGTTGTTTCCCTTTCCACTACGGACGTTAGCACCCGCAGTGTGTCTGCCATGCTCATACTTTCAGGTATTCGGAGTTTGCAATGGTTTACTAAGTCTTGACGACCCGCTAGCCATAACAGTGCTCTACCCCCTGAAGTAATACATGACGCTCTACCTAAATAGATTTCGGAGAGAACCAGCTATCTCCGGGTTTGTTTGGCCTTTCACCCCTATCCACAGCTCATCCCCTCATTTTTCAACATAAGTGGGTTCGGGCCTCCAGTTAGTTTTACCTAACCTTCACCCTGGCCATGGATAGATCACCCGGTTTCGGGTCTACTCCCAGCAACTAATCGCCCATTTAAGACTCGGTTTCCCTACGGCTCCCCTAATGGTTAACCTTGCTACTGAGAAGTAAGTCGCTGACCCATTATACAAAAGGTACGCAGTCACGGAATAAATCCGCTCCTACTGCTTGTATGCATACGATTTCAGGTTCTATTTCACTCCCCTCCCGGGGTTCTTTTCGCCTTTCCCTCACGGTACTTGTTCACTATCGGTCATTAGAGAGTATTTAGCCTTGGAGGGTGGTCCCCCCATATTCAAACAGCGTTTCACGTGCGCCGCCTTACTCGATTTCACATAAATCTAATTTTCGTGTACGGGACTATCACCCTGTATCGTTGAACTTTCCAGAACATTCTACTAATTAAAAATATGCTTAAGGGCTGTTCCCCGTTCGCTCGCCGCTACTAAGGGAATCTCGGTTGATTTCTTTTCCTCTAGGTACTTAGATGTTTCAGTTCCCTAGGTTTGCCTCCTTAACCTATGTATTCAGTTAAGGATAATGGTCTGATGACCACTGGGTTTTCCCATTCGGAGATCTCCGGCTAATAATGCTTATTATCAGCTAACCGAAGCTTATCGCAGATTATCACGTCCTTCATCGCCTTCTAATGCCAAGGCATCCGTCGTATGCACTTATTCACTTGACCATATAACCCCAAACCATCTAAAACATGTTTCCAAATTTTCTCTTTATCTGTGTTGTTTTATTGCCTCAATCAATCATTTAGCAACGCTAAACTCTTTCAATCGTCAATAAAACATCTTATCAAAGAAAAAATCTGAAATCACTCAAGTTCAGTGTCATACAGTTAGTATTTCACCAAGAAGTCACAAATTGTGATAAATCACAATCGGTGAATTCTTTTCTTTCTTATTTCACCAGCGGTTTTTACACCGCCGATGAGAATCCATATTTTTTGAAATTGTTGTGTCAATGCAATACACCAATGAAAACTATCATCACAACAGTTTTCGCGTTGTTATATTGTATATTTACAAACTTTACTTCATGTATTAAATTGTTAAAGAGCCCCACACTCGTAAGCGTGGTATAAAAACTTAAATAAAATCACAATATGGTTTTATTTAAGTTTTTAAAAAAATGAAAACTTAGTTTTTTTGCAAAAGCAAAAACAATGTGGTGGAGCCAGGGAGGATCGAACTCCCGACCTCTTGCGTGCAAGGCAAGCGCTCTCCCAGCTGAGCTATGGCCCCTTGAAAACAGTAAAAAATACTGTAATTTTTATTTTTGCAAGGCGAGGGGACGACAGAGTTTATGTTAATAAACGACCAGGCCGACAACGCAGTCAAAAATGAAAATTTGGTGGGTCTGGGTGGATTTGAACCACCGACCTCACCCTTATCAGGGGTGCGCTCTAACCAACTGAGCTACAGACCCGAATGGTGGGATTATCTTTGCCTTATGTTGCGTTATTTTTATTCAGTCAGTCATGTATTTACACTACATTCCTTTTTTCAAAATAATACCTTACTTAAGACAAAAATATCCTGCGTAATTAACCACCAATAATTGGCAGTTATGCAATTCTTTCATTCTTCTTTATAGTTATCAAACAACTTGTTGTGGACACTCATACTTTTCTTAAGGAGGTGATCCAACCCCAGCTTCCGCTAGGGTTACCTTGTTACGACTTTACCCCAGTCATGAATCACAAAGTGGTGAGCGCCCAGATAAGCTACCCACTTCTTTTGCAACCCACTCCCATGGTATGACGGGCGGTGTGTACAAGACCCGGGAACGTATTCACCGTGGCGTTCTGATCCACGATTACTAGCGATTCCGACTTCACGGAGTCGAGTTGCAGACTCCGATCCGGACTACGAAAAGGTTTATGAGATTAGCTTGCTCTCGCGAGGTTGCGACCCTTTGTCCTTCCCATTGTAGCACGTGTGTAGCCCTGGTCGTAAGGGCCATGATGACTTGACGTCGTCCCCGCCTTCCTCCGGTTTATCACCGGCAGTCTCTTTATAGTTCCCACCATGATGTGCTGGCAAATAAAGATAAGGGTTGCGCTCGTTACGGGACTTAACCCAACATCTCACGACACGAGCTGACGACAGCCATGCAGCACCTGTATCACGGTTCCCGAAGGCACCAATCCATCTCTAGAAAGTTCCGTGTATGTCAAGACCAGGTAAGGTTCTTCGCGTTGCATCGAATTAAACCACATGCTCCACCGCTTGTGCGGGTCCCCGTCAATTCCTTTGAGTTTTAACCTTGCGGCCGTACTCCCCAGGCGGACAACTTAACGCGTTAGCTTCGCCACTAAGAGGTAAATCCTCCCAACGGCTAGTTGTCATCGTTTACGGCGTGGACTACCAGGGTATCTAATCCTGTTTGCTACCCACGCTTTCGTACCTCAGTGTCAGTATTAGTCCAGAAAGCTGCCTTCGCCATTGATGTTCCTTCAGATATCTACGCATTTCACCGCTACACCTGAAATTCCACTTTCCTCTCCTATACTCTAGTTTGCCAGTTTCAAATGCAGTTCCTAGGTTGAGCCCAGGGCTTTCACATCTGACTTAACAAACCACCTACGCACGCTTTACGCCCAGTAATTCCGATTAACGCTTGCACCCTCCGTATTACCGCGGCTGCTGGCACGGAGTTAGCCGGTGCTTCTTCTAAAGTTAACGTCAAGGCTAATGGGTATTAACCATTAGCTTTTCTTCACAATTGAAAGTGCTTTACAACCCTCAGGCCTTCTTCACACACGCGGTATTGCTGGATCAGGGTTGCCCCCATTGTCCAATATTCCCCACTGCTGCCTCCCGTAGGAGTCTGGACCGTGTCTCAGTTCCAGTGTGGCTGATCATCCTCTCAGACCAGCTAAAGATCGTCGCCTTGGTGAGCTTTTACCTCACCAACAAGCTAATCTTACGCAGGCTCATCTGATAGCGTGAAGCCCGAAGGTCCTCCACTTTACTCCATAGAGATTATGCGGTATTAATCCAGATTTCTCTGGGCTATCCCCCACTATCAGGCAGATTCCTACGCGTTACTCACCCGTCCGCCACTCGACGCCTAAGAGCAAGCTCTTATCGTTTCCGTTCGACTTGCATGTGTTAAGCATACCGCCAGCGTTCAATCTGAGCCAGGATCAAACTCTTCAGTTTAATTCTAACTATTTAGAACATTGGCAACACTTATAAATAAGTGCGCTTTGCGTTCAATTTTTTTAAAAGCTTAATTGCTTTAGTTTTTTATGTGCACTTGCACAATTTAATGTACGAGTGCCCACACAAGTTGTTTGATAAATTTTTAAAGAGCAACTAAATTGAAAAAAAATAATGTTTCAACTCAGTGAAAGGTGGCAATTATACAAGCAAAAAATCTTGCGTCAAGCACTATTTCACTTTTTTATTAAATTAATTTCTAAAATTAGAGATTGGGCTGTAATTTTTCTTCTGAAACCGCTTGGTTAAGCCATTTGTCAGCTTCATCAATATCAACGATGTCATCTTTTATATTAAGCATTTCTAAGTCGTTATCATTCCAACCTTTAATACCTAACTTTAGAGAACGAACATTTTCAAACCCCATTTGTTGCATAGTCAGTGCCGCAAGAGCAGAGCGGTTGCCTGAACGACAAATAAGTACAATGTTTTGATTTCTAGCTTCTGCCAACTTAGGTATGGTGTCATCATAGTTCCAAACGCAAGCACCTTCAAGCACACCACGGGCAACATGTAGAGCGTCTTTAATATGCATCATTTCAAATTCGGCTTGCTCACGAATATCTAATAATATCAAATCAGAGTTTTGTTCAATTTCTTCTTCCAAATCCCAAGGCAATATCTCATCTACACAGACTAATGCTTTTGCTACTAATTTTTGATAATCATCCATATTACTTACAGTAACCTTTTTCGGTCACCATCACGGCAACTTCAACCCTTGAAGAAAGCGATAATTTTTTTAAAATTGATTTCACATGTAACTTAACTGTACCATCTGAAATACCCAGCTCTCTAGCAATAACCTTGTTACTATGTCCGCCTGATATTTGACAAGCCACTTCTTTTTCTCGTTTGGTGAGTAGCTCAAAAGAAGATTCACTATCTGTCAATTCATTCTTCAGCGCCTTGACCAATACATGTGTCATATCTTGCGTAACAATAATCGACCCTGTTGCCACTTCATTGAGCGAATCTACCAACTCATCTGGATCCATATCCTTTAGTAAATACCCTTGGGCGCCGTATTTTAAACAATCACGCAAATCATTTTCATCAGTACTGGTGGTTAATATTACTACTGGTGTTTGTTCATTGCGCTCTTTCAGGGTCTTTAACACCTCAAGTCCTGACATACTTGGCATACGCAAGTCTAACAAGATAATATCTATTAATAAGTCAGGGATTTCTTCTAAGCCTTGTTCAGGTGAAGAGGCCGCCTTAGCACTGATTTTTCTGGACTCTAATAATGAGACAAGCCCGTTACGGAATAAGGCGTGGTCATCAATAATATAAACCTTCATTTTATACATCCTCCCCAAAACTCACAGTCACTCGCGTGCCTTCATCAACTTCGGATTCAATGTCAATATGCGCACCGATTCTACTCGCACGCTCTTTCATAATATTCATACCGATATTATTCCCCATTACTTCGGTGTCAAGTGTGTCTTTTTTAAAGCCTACACCATCATCTTCAATCAGCAACTGGCATTGTGGCTCAGCAGAAAACAAAATTCGCACATTACGCGCCTTGGCATGTTTGCGAATATTAGACAAGGCTTCTTGGGTAATACGCATAATTTGCATTTCTGTTTCTGAGGTAAGGTCGAACTTGCCTTCTACTTGTAAATAAGTAGCAATATTTTCTTCTGCCCTAAAACTATTGACTAGATTTTCTAATGAAGCTTCTATGCCTCTAGGGTCTAAAGGCACACGGAAATTACACATTAATTCTCTGAGCTCTTGATTGGCTTGGGTAATGTTTAACTGCAAACTGGTAACTTTTTCACCCGCATCTCTTTTGTTACCTTGCTTCAACATATCGTCTAAGACAGTCACTTGTAGTTTTAAACTGTAAATAGTTTGCGCTAAAGAATCGTGAATTTCTTGTGATAAGAATAAGCGCTCCTGCGAGAGTTCTAGTCGCTTAGTTTCTTCGTCAAGTCTTGCCTTGTCAAGTGCAATGGCAATATTATCAGCAATGGATTCAAGCAATGCACGCTCGTCAAAAGCGAGTGAAGGCTCAGAATCAAAAAATAAATTAAATACGCCTAAGGTTTTTCCGTGGTATTTCAGGGGAATAAAAATCGTACCAACGCTCGCTTTAGCCTCAGATTTTTCGCCCACACACTGTTGACAAGTATGTACACTAAACTGCACATAACTGTCTTGTGCCATTGCCACTTCACCACAAAAGCAATCACTACTAACCACATCAATTTCTTGCCCCTTGTCGTCAATTACTCCACTTTGCGCGACTAAATGCAATTCTGTATCATTGATTAAACGGCGTGCCACACCCGAAGATGCGTGTGTCATTTGCATAAATACACCCAAAAAATACTCAAATAATTCTGTAGCGGAATGCATTGAGTTAAGTTTAGATGACACACTATAAAGCGTTTCTAATGAAGCCGATTTTTTACTCAGACGCTGAACCTGCTTGTGCAAAATATCCTCCATGTCGTCATATAAATATTGGTTTTCATCAATCAGATGATTAATCGCTGTGGCAACAGGCTGAAATGCGGTTTTCTGTTTGTCATTTAGGCGTGCACTTTGATCAATATTGTAATCAATTACCCATTGTTGCAAATCCGTAAATGGCGATAAAAAGTCCTTACGAATAGATAAATATAAACCCAAATATATTAACAATATTAATAGAGCAAAACCCATATCAATAATATTAGATGACTGATAAACTGAAAGCATTGCATGCCACAACAATGGCGACAAGGTAGTCGTTACCAATAAGTAAAGATAAAATTTTGCTTTAATACCCATAACAATGTAAATATCTCTACTTACCAATACAAAAAGAAGAAAAAATCTCACCCAACAAATCATCAGATGAGAACTCTCCAGTGATACTACCTAAATCTTGAGCGGCATGGTATAAATCTTGAGCAAGCAACTCGCTGGCATTATTGTCAAGTTGCGTCAAGGCGTCCAACACGGATGCCAATGCCGCCTCTAAGGCAATAATATGGCGCTTTCGTGCTAGCAAAACGCCTTCGCCAGTATCACTTAAACCCGCAATCTCTGAGAGTTTTTGTTTTAACAAATCAACGCCCTTTGAATGTTTGGCACAAATTGACAACTGGATTTGATGCTCTATATGTTCTACACCCACAACATCATTGGTTAAATCTATCTTGTTTTTAATCAATAATATCGATTTACCATCAATACCACTTGGTAAGATTGATAAATCTGGTGTTTCGTCTTGCGCATCAAAGACCAATAACACTACATCAGCGCGTTCAATTTCACCATGCGCTCTCTTAATGCCTTCTTGTTCTACTTTATCCTCACTCGTGCGCAGTCCTGCCGTATCAATAATATTGAGTGGCATGCCATTAATGTGTATCGTTTCCTTTAATACATCACGCGTAGTACCTGCAATATCTGTCACAATCGCACTGGATTCTTGCGTCAATGCATTCAGTAGCGATGATTTACCCGCATTTGGTTTGCCCGCAATTGCGATATTTAGGCCTTCTCTTAAAATCACACCCTGCTGTGCAGCATCTAAAATAGATTGAATATCTTTTTTAATTTTTTCAATCTTTTGTTTAACCTCACCTGATGCTAAGAAATCAATTTCTTCATCAGAAAAATCAATCGTCGCTTCAACAAAAACTCGCAACTCAATTAACGAGTGCGTTAGCGCATTCACTTGTTCGGAAAACTCGCCCGATAAAGAACGCAGTGCTGAGCGTGCAGATTGCTTAGAGCTGGCATCAATGATATCTGCCACTGCTTCAGCTTGTATCAAGTCCATTTTACCATTGAGAAAAGCGCGTTTAGAAAACTCACCCGGCTCGGCTGCTTCTGCGCCTAATGATATGGCAGCCTCTAATAATAACCGCATAACCAAAATACCGCCATGCCCTTGTAACTCTAAAACATCTTCGCCGGTAAATGAGTTTGGTGCTGGAAAAAACAACGCTACGCCCTTATCAATTTCATCCCCCTCTTGACTAAAAAACGAACCATAATGTGCATAGCGCGCCTTAGGGACTTTCCCCAACATCTTTTGGGCAATCTCGCCTGCAAGTGTACCAGAAACACGCACAACGCCAATACCACCTTGCCCTAAAGCACTTGCCAATGCGCAAATTGTCGTTGCATTATTCATCAATAAAATAATTCTCTAAATAGGCATCAAAAGACCCATTATCCGCTTGTTCTATTTCGAGCTGCTGCTGACAAGATTTTTTGGCTTGTTGGTCTAGATAATCAAAATGCACTTGGTCAATTTCCTTTACAAGAAAGGCGCTTTGATGTTGTTTAGCCCAAGCATTAGTATAATCAAAAAACCCTTGATTGTGGTTTTTCATCTCACTCAGTGTCATCGCAGAAGGTGTGAACTCAGCGTGTTCAATACGCCTGCCTATTGTATTAACAGCCGTCTGATAATCCTGCCCCAATAACTCAGCACATAGATAAATTTTGTCCATGACTGTTCTACCTAAATCTTGCAATAGAATGCTTTTCCCTTGATGCATCAAGACTAATTTGGGTTGACGCCCCTTGTGCGCTACTAACTGGTCATTAGCATCACATTCAACTTGTTCTCTACTGCAAATAACTGGCGAATCCTCTAGTAAACAAAATAGCAAAAATGCCTCTAAGAACAATACTTGTGTTTTATCAATACCCAGTGGTAAACTTGAATTAATATCCAATGAACGCAACTCAATATAGCCGATACCATTCTCATGCAAAGCATCTAAAGGTTTCTTACCTGAAACAACATTTGGCTTAGGACGCACAGAGGCATAATATTCATTTTCAATTTGTAAAATATTGGCGTTTAATTGTTGATATTGCCCTTGTTTTTTAAGCCCAATTTCTTCATAGGCGGAGCACGGTGTCTGCATACCAGACTTTAAACTATGAATATAATGCGCTAACGAATTATAATTTGCCTTTACCCCTGCCTCATCTTCACGCAGATTTTGATAACCAATATCCCCCATTCGCAATGAAGTGGCATACGGTTCATACAAAGTAGAATCATTAAATTCAATCAATGAATGCTGATGATAGCCCTTGAGAAAAGATTTACAAACCGCACTTGATGCACCAAATAAATAAGGAATCAACCAACCATAACGCACCACATTACGCGTCAATGCCATATAACTTTGGTCGTTAAACTCCCTAAATACTTCACTCGGCGCTTTTAACAAATGGTACTGTTTAAGAAAATCCTGAGCAAAGGAATAATTAAAATGAATACCCGCAATCGTTTGCATTACACTGCCATAACGATTAGCAAGCCCGTGTCGATAAACAGTTTTCATCATGCCTTGATTACTGGTTCCATATTGTGCAATAGGAATATAAGTTTCACCACGAATCACGCACGGCATACTTGCTGTCCAAAAGCTTTGGTCCTTTGGCAAATGATGATATAAATATTGTTGCGTTTTAGATAAAAATGCCAACATTTCATCAGCACTATTTGTAGGCGGCGTGACTAATTCAATGAGTGACTCAGAAAAATCAGTGGTAATGTTTGGGTGCGTCAACGCACAACCAAGTGCCTTAGGATGTGGCGCTTGAGAGATGCCACCTTTGCTTGATACTCGCAAACCTTCTTTTTCCAACCCCATCAAATTGCCCTTTAACAATGCACTATAAGGTTTTAATTGTTGAATTTTTTCCGTTAAATTCAAAGTCTTGCTCTTGCCTAATATAAAATAATGCTATCATTTTACAGCAGAGGAACTCATGCAAACAATTAAGGCAGTTGTTGGTGTTTTACGCAACAAAAATCAAGAAATACTCATTGCACAACGCAGAAAATCACAATTTATGGGTGGGTTTTGGGAATTACCAGGTGGCAAAATTGAGAATGAAGAATCACCAGAACAAGCCATCATTAGAGAACTTAATGAAGAACTCGGCATCCAAGTTAAACACTCAAGTCTACACCAAACGATGGTGCATCACTATGAAGATAGAATCGTTGAACTGAGTATTTACAACATCAATCAATACCAAAATACACCCATAGGACTTGAAGGTCAAGCAATCGCTTGGGCTAGAGTTACTGATTTAAACAACCATCAACTATTACCAACCATGCGTGCCTTTATCCACTCAATCACCTTACCTAATAAATACTGGATTACGCCTTCAGATCAGTACCAAAGCGATGAATGGATGAGCAAATTTGAGCAAAAACTCACCTCAGGCATTGGCCTCATCCAACTGCGAAGCAAAACTATACTCAATAGTGAATTTATCACCGAACTTTACAACAAATGTAAGCATAATAGTGTTAAATTACTACTTAATACCGCCAATAAAACCTTTAATGAGCCTAGTAGTGATGGCTGGCATCTCACTACCAATGAAATGTTGCAATTAGACAAAAGACCCTGTACTAAGGATAAATTACTCGGCGTATCCACCCACAATCTCACCGAAGCGCTCAAAGCCCAGTCCATCGGTGCCGATTTTGTCGTCATTTCTCCCGTGCAAGCCACTCAAACTCACCCAGATACCATACCGATCGGTTGGGACAGTGCCATTGATGTGGTGGATAAACTCAATATCCCTGTTTATTTTCTCGGTGGCATGAGAATTAAAGATTTAGAAAAAACCCGTAAAATCGGCGCTCAAGGCATCGCTGGGGTGAGTGCTTTTTAAAAATCAGGGTAAAGACACAATGAGACCTTTACAGTGTTAATATTTGGCGTCAGTCATGACTTGTATGTTGCGCGCTAATTCAAAATCGCGTTCGCTGATTCCACCAACTTCATGCGTGATTAGATTGATTGCTACTTGTTTATAGCTATTACACCACTCAGGATGATGGTTGAGAGACTCAGCAATCAATGCCACTTTTGTCATAAAACTGAACGCTTCTATAAAATCATTAAACACATACTGACAATGTAATTTATTGTTTTCAACAGACCATGCGACATGTTGAGCAATAAATTGCTGTATTTCTGTTTCTGTTGCTTTCACCAATTTCATATTTTTTATTTTCACTTTATTGTTCAAAGAATAACTGACAGTGTTTTGTTTTCTTACTGGTCTAGGTCATCACTCTGGACAAAGTTAGAACATCACAACTTTGCACCCCTGCACTAATAACAGTTTTTGCCAATTCATTGAGACTTGCACCTGTTGTCATCACATCATCAACCAATAAAACTCGTTGATACGATATTGACTCAGCGTAAAACGCACCTTTGACTTCTTGTTGGCGCTGTTCGGCCTTGAGATTTGTTAAAGATTGGGTTGCTTTTATGCGTTTAACGCTATGGGTATCGACCATAATTCCTTGCTTACGCCTAATCACACTAAGTAGTTCTAACACTTGGTTAAAACCACGCTCCTGAATGCGTTTTGGACTAAGTGGCATAGGGATAATCGCATCATAATCTGGCAATGATTGATACTTATCAGCCAGTTTATACGCAAAATAATCACCAATGCAAAGTTGCTTATTGTATTTAAATAACTTAATGAGTTGCGCAACCAAACCTTGATAATCATACAAAGTATAGGCGCGACTAAAAGCAGGAGAATGGCTCAAACATTGTCCACAAAAATCAAGGTTGCTATTGCTATTAACGGGATGTGCACAAGATTGACAACGGTTTTCTTGATTAGAAAACTCTGCTTCACATTCCTGACACACACAAAAATTTGCAGGCTCTATGCAAAGCATGCAAGACTGTTTGGGAATTATTGCTTGCGTGTAAATACCCATGTTGATTCATCAGATATGGATTGGTTAAACCCATAACCCTCAACATCAAACGCTTTGAGTAATTCAGGGTTTTCTAATTGATTATCGATCATATAACGCACCATCAAACCTCGTGCACGCTTGGCGTAAATACCAATAACTTTGTAGGCGTTATTTTTAAATTCTTTGAACACAATATTAATAATTTTGGCATTCAATGCTTTTTTGTCAATACCTTTGAAATACTCATTAGAAGCCAAATTGATAATCACTTCGGATTCATCTTTATTCAAAACTTGTGATATATCATCTCCCCAAAATTCGTATAAATTCTTACCCTTATCATTGGCAAGTCGGGTACCCATTTCCAAACGATAAGGCGCAATTAAATCCAATGGTCGAATCACCCCATACAAACCCGAAAGCATGCGCACAGAGGCTTGTGCAAATTTTAAATCTTGGGTGTCTAAACTAGATGCATCAATACCGTTATATACATCACCTTTAAAAGCAAATAGAGCTTGCTTGGCATTAACAAGTGTCAGCGGTGTTTTAAAGCTTTGAAAACGCTCAAAATTTAGAGCAGATAATTTTTCACTAATTGACATTAGACTGGATATTTCATCTTGACTTTTGTCTTTTAAAATATCAATCAGTGTCTGAGATTGTTTCATCTGGCGTGTTTGCGTAAAGGTAGTAACATCACTCGGATTAAAATCTTGGGTTTTGGAAGGTGAAATAACGGCTAACATAGGGTATAGATTCAACAAAATGTAGGGAAATATTCTACCCTAATCTTGACATCAAATACCGTATTTCAAACACTAAACATATGTCTTTTAGGTTATAATTTGGTGATTTTTTTTTGATTATTACTCAACAATGAAAGAGCCCTTATTACACCTACCAAAAGCACATGGTCTTTACCATCCAGATAACGAAAAAGAAAATTGCGGTGTTGGCTTTATTGCTCATGTAAAAGGCAAGTCATCACACACAATTACCACAGATGCTTTAGAAATGTTAACACGCATGGACCATCGTGGTGGCTGTGGCTGCGAAGCAAATACGGGTGATGGTGCAGGTATCTTAACCAATATCCCACACGAATTTTTTGCCAAAGAAATTAAAAAGTTATTCAATGTTGATGTTGAAAAAGGCGCCTATAGCGTGGGTAATGTTTTCTTGCCACAAGACGACAAACAGCGTGTACATTGCATGAGTCTAATGGAGGAGGCCATTATCAACGAAGGTCAAGCCCTGATTGGCTGGAGGGACACGCCGATTGATACTGATAAAGCAGATGTGGGTAATATTGCTAAAACCTCTCAGCCGATTATTAAACAACTCATTATTGCCAAGGCAAATGACATTGACACGCCTGCCTTTGAGCGTGCACTATTCGTAATCAGAAAACATGTCTCGCATGGTATCCGCACTGATGCCTCTTTATCACAGGCGCTGTTATTTTATGTGTGCAGTCTGTCTACTACTGTCATTATTTATAAAGGCATGCTAATGGGGTCTCAAGTGCTTAACTTTTATACGGATTTATCAGATCCTGAATATTCAACCTATTTGGCAATGGTACATTCTCGCTTCTCAACCAATACTTTCCCGTCTTGGGATAGGGCACAACCTTGTCGCTATATGTCACACAATGGAGAGATTAATACCCGTCAAGGTAATTTCAATTGGATGCATGCCAGAGAAGGCGTACTGGAAAGCGATTTATTTAAAGAGGATTTAGCCAAAACATTGCCAGTCATTGAAACTGAAGTATCTGACTCAGGTAGTTTTGACAATGTATTAGAGTTCTTAATGATGAATGGTCGCACCTTGCAAGAAGCGGTATTAATGATGGTGCCAGAAGCTTGGCAAAATGATGCCAATATGAGTAATGAGAAAAAAGCCTTCTATGAATATTTCTCCAATGTGATGGAACCTTGGGATGGACCCGCCTCTATCGCCTTTACCGATGGTCATTATATTGGTGCAGTGCTTGACCGCAACGGTTTGCGTCCTTCACGCTATTACTTAACCCATGATGAGCGCGTCATTATGGCAAGTGAAGTTGGCGTAGTTGATGTGGAAAATGACAATATTAAAACCAAAGGCAGATTGCGACCTGGGAAAATGTTCTTAGTGGATTTTGAAAAAGGCGAATTACTTGATGATGAACGCATTAAATCAGACTTTGCCAAACAAAACCCTTATCAAGACTGGTTAGACGAGCAAACCATTCATTTATCAGAATTACATTGTGAAAATGAAGCACCTGGCTTTTATCCTGAAACGCTGATTCATCGCTTAAAAGCATTTGGTTATAGCACAGAAACCCTGCAATTTATGCTATTACCCTTAGTCACAGAATTGCGTGACCCCGTTGGGTCGATGGGTAATGACTCAGCTTTGGCTTGTTTATCTAGTCAATCTCGCATTATTTATGACTATTTCAAGCAACTGTTTGCTCAGGTTACCAACCCAGCCATTGATTCTATTCGTGAAGAAGTCGTTATGTCCTTGCGCTGTTCTATCGGTCCTGAAGGTAGTTTGCTAACCAATAAAGCCGAAAATGTACATCGCCTAGTGGTAGAACATCCAATCCTTACCAACGAAGAAACAGCAGCACTTAGACATTGCAATCATCGTGGCTGGACATCAAAAACCATTGATATTACTTACGACATTAATTCAAGCAAACACACTGCTGAGTTGCTTGACGATATTTGCAAACAAGGCTCACAAGCGATTCAAGACGGGCACAGCCTAATTATCTTATCTGATCGTGGAATCAATAAAGATCGTGTTGCTGTCTCTAGTCTATTGGCATCAAGTGCATTACACCGCCATCTTGTGGCTTGTTCGCAGCGCACTCAAGTTGGCATTATTGTTGAAACAGGTGAAGCAAGAGAAGTGCACCATTTCTGCTTAATGACAGGTTTTGGCGCTGATGCCATTAACCCATATTTAGCATTTGAAGCGCTTTGGCAAGCGCGTCGTGACAACATTATTGACATCCAGAGTGATGATGCTATTATTACCGCCTATCGTAAAGGCGTTGGCAAAGGCATGCTTAAAGTCATGGCAAAAATGGGTATTTCCACCTTAGAATCTTACAAAGGTGCGCAGATTTTTGAGGCTGTTGGTTTGGCACAAGAAGTCATGGACAAATGCTTCTTTAAAACAGTGTCTCGTATTGATGGCGTTGGTTTTGATATTCTTCAAAGTGAAGGCGAGAAGCGCCATCAACTTGCTTACCACAGCGAAACATTAGACAATTTAGGCCAATATCATTGGCGTAGTGGTGGCGAAACTCATATGTGGAATCCAGAAACCATTGCCAATCTGCAACTGGCTGCTCGCAACAATGACGAATCTGCTTATTGGGCATTTGCTAAACACGCTAATGAGCAGGGCACTCGCAATTCAACCCTACGCGGACTGATGGCCTTTAAAAAAAGCAATCCGATTGCCATTGATGATGTTGAGAGCGCCCAAGAAATTGTTAAACGCTTTGCCACAGGTGCTATGAGCTTTGGCTCTATTTCTGCTGAGTCACACGAATCCCTAGCCATTGCGATGAATCGCTTAGGTGGAAAATCTAACACTGGAGAGGGTGGCGAAGATGCCAAACGCTGGACGCCTGATGCCAATGGTGATTCACGCAGAAGTGCAATCAAGCAAGTGGCTTCTGGTCGTTTTGGTGTCACCATTGATTATTTAAACAACGCCGATGAAATCCAAATCAAGGTTTCACAAGGGGCAAAACCCGGTGAAGGTGGCGAATTACCAGGCACAAAAGTTGATGAAGGTATTGCTAAAATTAGACACTCAACCCCTGGTGTAGGTCTAATCTCACCACCACCGCATCACGATATTTATTCTATTGAAGATTTATCACAACTCATCTTTGACCTCAAGCGCTCTAATCCAGCTGCAAGAATTAGTGTGAAACTCGTAGCTGAAATAGGGGTTGGCACGATTGCTGCCGGTGTGACCAAGGCAAAATCTGACCATATTGTTATTGCTGGTCACGATGGTGGCACAGGCGCATCACCACTCACCTCAATCAAACACGCCGGTTTACCATGGGAATTAGGCTTAGCCGAAACACACCAAACCCTAGTAATGAATGACCTTCGTTCACGCGTGGTCATTCAAACAGATGGGCAACTGAAAACCGGAAGGGATGTTGCCATTGGTGTGTTGCTGGGCGCTGAAGAATTTGGTTTTTCTACTGCACCCCTTATCACCATGGGCTGTATTATGATGCGTAAATGTCACCTCAATACCTGTCCAGTCGGTATTGCCACACAAGACAAAGAACTGCGTAAGAAATTTACTGGAAAGCCAGAACATGTGGTGAACTACCTGTTTATGGTCGCACAGGAACTACGCCTTATCATGGCCGAATTAGGCTTTAAAACGATTAACGAAATGGTGGGTCGAGCAGATATGTTAGAGATGAATAAGGCCATTGACCATTGGAAACAAAGCTCTATTAATCTTGATGCACTACTCACACCCGCACAAAAACCACATGAGAATACGGGCACTTACCAAACTAAAACACAAGACCATGAGTTGGCAAGCCAACTTGACAACACCTTAATTGAGCAATCAAAAGATGCTATCGCTGGCAACAATAAAGTTAAATTTAATTCCAAAATTACCAATATTGACCGTGCAGTCGGTGCAATGCTCTCTTCATATATCGTCAAGGCTCGTGGTGGCAATAACTTAGAGGATGACTCAATCCATATTCATTTCACAGGCTCTGCTGGTCAATCGCTCGGTGCATTTTTAGCACAGGGCGTAACCTTAGAAGTTGAAGGTGATGCCAACGATTATGTCGGTAAGGGCTTATCAGGCGGTCGCGTGATTGTTTATCCACCTAAAAATTCCACTTTTAATGCTGAAGAAGAAATCATTGCAGGCAATGTTTGTGGTTATGGTGCCACTGGTGGAGAGCTCTACTTATCAGGTTGCGTATCAGAGCGTTTCTGTGTGCGTAACTCTGGTGCAGTGGCTGTTGTAGAAGGTATTGGTGATCACGGTTGTGAATACATGACTGGCGGGAAAGCCATTATTTTAGGAGAAGTTGGTCGTAACTTTGCTGCTGGCATGTCGGGTGGCGTTGCTTTTGTTTATAACCCACACAAGACTTTTGATGGCATGCTCTCTACTGGTGCTATGCTAGATTTAGACCCGTTCAATGAAACCTATGAAAATGAACTAAAGCACTACATTCAAAATCATTATAACCTAACGGGTTCACAAATTGCTAAACGCATCTTAAGTGATTGGACTAATGCACTAAATGATTTCGTGTTAGTTATTCCCATAGAGTATAAACACGCATTGCAAAAGTAAAATGCTTGTGTAATACCCACAGAGGTCTGACTGCTTACAGTCTTTATTACGCTACCTTTGCTCTTGGCGGTATTCCGCCTAGGGAAAAATGTGGTCGTTTATTATTATAAACCCATAACCACTGAGTCGTTAAATATTGGATTAAATGCTTGATAGATAAGTATCAATATACCCTTATCTTCTTTGGATCTATATTCTTAATAGTTTGACATAACTATCTTGGAGTCTACTAGAAATTGTGAGTGTGCGCAAAAGACGACCTTATTTTTACAATATATTACATTTGCCGTTTACATTATTTGCAATCTCATTATATTCTCCTTCTACATCAGGGGATACAGTTCTTATTCTAGCATCGGCGGTAGCACTTGATAAATCCCCCGATCCACCAGCTATCTCACTATCAGGCACCATATCCTGTTCATTAATGTCGGCGTAAAGATGTCTATCACTGGTTCCAGAATAAGGACTTTCCTCGATAGCATCCCCGATAGTCTCCTCAACACTTCCCACTTGATCTTCTAGTTCAGGTTGAGTATGAACCGCATCTATATATCTTGGATCAGAGTCGTCTGCTGAAAAATATTCACTGTCTGTAGAACTTGAATCAATTGTCACATTATCTAAATCCACCTGAGGATCTGTATTGGTAATAGGAGTGATATAATTGTTAGCCCCAAAATTCATTTCATCAGGAGTTAGGTACCCACCATCCATGGATGTTTCAATTGTTCCTGTGTTTGGGTTAATGGGAGCAAGATATCCATCTTCATTCACTTCGATTACATGTGGGTTTGAGTTGGCGGGAGCAAGATATCCATCTTCATTCATTTCGATTGTATCTGTATTTGAAGTGTTGCCCGATGGATCTCTTTTAAATCTTTTAAATACAAAATAGCCAATCGGTGTACCAATAGCCACTACAGAAAGCACGCTAACAGGTATTGCCCATTCAGCTACCGATAGTTTTGTGTCGTCTTTTGATATGACGCACTGCAACCGAAATTCTGGGTCTTTTTTTGCTAAACTTGGAAATGGCTCGGCAAAACCATTATGACTAGTATCATGATCTGGAGGGCCTACTATTTTTCCCGTAGGGATAGAGGGGCTAAACTCATACCCTGATCTACATTTACAGGTTGCAGTATTACTTTCAGGTATATACGAAAAAACTGATGAACTGACAGGATAGGAGGGTATTCGTGATGATGTCTTCCCATCTTGGCTAAAAATGCTGAGATCAATAATATTACAAGTAACTCCTAGCACATTAAAACTACTGATCAGCAACAAGCCTAAAGCATACAATTTTATTATTGTAAATTCGCATCATAAACGCACCACCTAGTTTAACCGCAAAGAATGTATTCTTAACTTGACCCTTTAGGTCAAGTCAAAGTCAAAAATACATTCAATCTTTGAATTTGGGTTCAAAGATTAGCCAGTGTTTATAATCTTTGGTTTTTGCT
>CAJHVR010000606.1_pt1 | contig 20929 bp, 18 predicted proteins | sample 9196871 | NCBI WGS metagenome assembly CAJHVR01 (sample SAMEA7706165, study PRJEB36976) | symbiont metagenome | biome: Marine hydrothermal vent biome [ENVO:01000030]; feature: Bathymodiolus gill tissue material [ENVO:01001393]; material: Bathymodiolus-dominated oceanic mussel reef... | reverse complement strand
GTATTGGTATAATTTGAAGCCTGATTTGTTTATCAGAAAGCCTGATATGTTTCGGAGTGTGGTTTTTGAAAGTAGGGAATAACGTGGTGAAACCTGACAGTTATATAACATGATATTACCAAAATTCACAGCTTTTACTTTCATTAATCTAGTAAAATTTGTTTTTGCTTTTGTATTTAAATACAAAAGTATTATGGATGTATTTTGTAAGTATTTATAATTATTTTCCTCTTCAACGCTATAAATTAAAGTCCCTCTATCTGTTAATTTTGATACGATATTTTCTTTTGTTATTGTGATTTCTAATTTAGTGGTTTTTAAGGTTAAAACACTTACTAAATCGTTGTTAATTGGTTCGCCAGAACTGCTATTTTGCTTTGTTATATAAATTTGAAAATTATTAGATTGCGTATTAACCTCAAAAGGGTTTATTAATTTACTTAAAGAGTTTTTTAAAATTTCTATCTTATCGTCATCCCATTTAGATTTAAGATTAGAAATTTCAAGAATCACACCATTGGTAAAGTCTTTATGTTTATCAGATGATAACTTTGTATGTTTTACACCAATATCAATAAATTCATCTTGAGAATTTTTTTCAAAATCTTGCCAATTTACATCTAACTGATGTGCATTATTTGCATTAACATTTTTAGCAATTAATTTTAAATTAGCGCCAATCTTATCCGCTGAAAATCTGCCAATTCCTTTTGCACCAGCAAAACCTCTTTTTAAATTAATTTTATTACGATAATTCTTATATCTATCATTAGACTTGAGATCTTCGTCTTCTTTATTGTCTTTTTTTGCAGAATAAGCAACAAATAGCCACTTATTTTTTAAGTCGCTCAGACTCATGCCTTTACCGTTATCCTTAATAGTAATTTTATTTTCTTCAAAAATTATATCTACTCTGGTTGCATGAGCATCGTAAGAATTTTTAACTAATTCAAATATTGCAACTTGATCATTAACAATCAAATCTTGCCCAATAATATTTTTTAATTCGGAACTAATTCTAAATTCCATTACAGCATTTCCTTTAAGGCAAGCCCTGCTTGTTCGCTAAACAATGGTGGAATGGCGTTACCAATTTGAGTGTATCTAGGAACATCAACCTTTCTTCTATCCCCACCTGTCGTGTACTTTCCTTTAAACTCATAACTATCTGGAAAAGACTGAATACGCGCATATTCTCTAACTGTCAATATCCTAGGTTCACAGTAATGAATATAATCATCTGGTAGTGTAGTTAGCGTTGGTGTGCAAGATTTTTCACATAAAGGGACAATAGTGTGTTTTTTTAGATTGTATTTCTTTTTTAACTCATCACTTATGGTCAAGTTAGCTACAGAATTATCTAGAATATATTGGAAGCGCTCAACGGTATCAGGTCTATGTCGTGCAAACCTGTGACTATCAGCAACCTTATTTGTTAAGGACTCTCCTTGTCGCATTAACTTTTGATAATTACTCTTTGGCTTTGAATAAATACCCGCTTGAAAACTTTTGGTGTCTGGAGACACTTGTGTCCCATTCTTTTTGACTAAATCAGATATCGCATCACTTAAAGATGTTTTATCTGTTATTTTTTTAGATTTAAAAAATTCTGCTCTATTTTTTACAATAAAATCAAAAAAAGTTTGGGCTCTTTTCCCTTTAGTTGCAACCAGAATAAACCTTTGTCGTTTTTGTGGGACGCCAAATTCAGAGAAATTAACAATCTCACCATGGACATTATATCCAAGCCCCTCCAACTTACTCCAAACATATTTAGAGTAAGCCTCGCCCCTCTTGTTGTCTTTTTTAAAGCCAATAGTAAAACCTTTAACATTTTCAAAAAATAATACTTTTGGCCGGACTAATTTAACAAATTCAATATAAGAGTCAATCAGTTTATTTCTATTATCTCCTTCATTTCGTCTGCCAGCCATAGAAAACCCTTGACAAGGAGGCCCGCCTGCTACAAGGTCTACAGTGCCACGCAATGATTTTAATTCAGCTGTATATTGAGATATGACAACATTAATATCATGATTTTTCTTTGGTAGCCAATTCGGCCAGTTAAAATGATTATTGACATTAATTAAATTATGTTCTAATGTTAAAAAAGCATCAGAGCTTTTTTCAATAGCAAACAATCCTTTCCAGCCCGCCTGTTGCAATCCTAGAGACAATCCGCCACAACCAGAAAACAAGTCAATATATTTCATAATATTTGGAATTTTACCCAAACACTGGGCAACACTTTAATGAAAAATAGTAATATTTAACTTAACTATTGTTAAACCTTGAATTAATTCAAACTAAAACAAAGATAATGCTAATTTCATCCAAAAGTCCGGGAACAACCCAACAACTAAGATTAATACGGCATTAATTGATAAAACCAACTTCATATCCATTGGTGCGTTGACTGTTATTTCTTTATCACCCTCTTCAAAATACATTGATTTAATAATTTGCAGGTAGTAATAAGCGCTGATAACAGCAAATACAACGGCAATGATTGCTACCGTGATCATGCCGCTGGATATCACTTGTTGTAAGACGAATAATTTTGCATAGAAGCCGATAAATGGTGGCACACCTGCCATTGACAACATAATCATTAACATCATAAGCGCAAACCAAGGTGAGTGCTTGCTTAGCCCTTTGTAGTCGCTAATCAAATCAGCTTCAAAGCCCTTTTTATTGAGCAAGATAATAATACCAAATGCGGCTAAACTCATCAACACATAAGCCAAAATATAAAAAACTGCTGAACTATAACCTGTAATCACGCCAGTCACAAAACCCAGTAGAACATAACCAATATGTGAAATGGTTGAATATGCCAACATTCGCTTAATATTGGTTTGCATCAGTGCCACGATAGAGCCAATGGCAATAGATAAAATCGCCAGCACCATAAATAAATCCGACCAATAAGGCTGCATTGATCCTAGCCCATCAACCAGTAAGCGCACCAACATTGCAACTGCAGCAATCTTTGGCACCGTTGAAATAAATAGTGTGACTGAAGTTGGTGAGCCTTGATAGACATCTGGCACCCACATATGGAATGGCACCGCACCTAGCTTAAAAGCAATACCAATTACTAAAAATACCAAGCCAAAATTAAGCACCAGTATTTCTCTTGAAGCTAATGTTGTGCTATTGGCAAAGGTGGCAATCTCAGCAATATCAAGACTGCCACTGATACCGTAAACCATGCTCATGCCATAAAGCAATAAACCCGAGGCAATCGCACCCAAGACAAAGTATTTAAGTGCTGCTTCAATCGCACCGGCTCTATTTCGTGCAATAGCGATGAGTGTGTAAAGCGATAAGGATAAAATCTCTAAACCCAGATACAAAGTTAGCAAACTGTAGCCTGAAACCATAACCATCATGCCCAGTATTGACAACATAACCAAAACAAAATACTCGCCCTTAAATAAAGAATGTTGTATTAAATAATGACGCGAATAAACCATTGCCACCATCGCTGCTGCCATCATAAAGACTTTAAATACTGACGCCAAGTCGTCCAAGACAAATGAATACCCAAAAATGATTGTCTCTGGCTGCCCAATGAGATTAAACGACAATATACCTGTGATTAGTAAACTTAACTGCGTTAAGTAGTAAGCTACCTGCTTGAATGGTTTGGTTAAAAATAAGTCTAATAACAAAACCACAACAATTGCACTCAATAAAAATATTTCTGGCAAGGCTACCATTAATGAAGCTGTGTCAAATTGGACAGTATTTATCATTATTTAAACTCCTCTTACAATTTAGACGTTAATGCTTGATTGAGCAAATGCTCAATTGAAGTGTGCATGACTTCAATCATTGGCTGCGGATATAACCCTACCACTAGCACAGCAAGCGCTAATATTGCTAAAATAGAGAATTCACGACCGTTAATATCGTTAAGTGTTTCTACAGCTGGATTGGTAACAACACCCCAAAATACACGCTTAACCATCCATAATGTATAAGCTGCACCCACGATTAGCGTGGTGGTGGCTAATACCGCATACCAAATGTTGGCTTGCACAGCACCCAAAATTACCATAAATTCACCCACAAAACCTGAGGTGCCTGGCAACCCTGCATTTGCCATTGCAAATAACACCGCAAAACCCGTAAACTTCGGCATAGAGTTAATCACACCACCATAGGTTGAAATTTCTCTTGAATGCAAGCGGTCATACAAAACACCAACCACTAGGAACATCGCAGCCGAGATAAAGCCATGTGAAATCATTTGCACCATTGCACCTTCTAGACCAAGGAAGGCACCTTCTGGCGCCTGTGAGTCGTAAGCTAAGAATAAAGCAAATACGCCTAGCGTTACAAAACCCATATGTGAAATTGAAGAATAAGCGATTAGTTTTTTCATATCCCTTTGCACTAAAGCAACAAAACCAATATAAACCACTGCAATAAGCGATAAAACAATCACCACATCTGAGAATTGCAAAGAGGCATCAGGCGTAATTGGTAGCGAGAAACGGAAAAAACCATAACCACCCATTTTCAACATAATCGCTGCCAGTATGACAGAACCACCCGTTGGTGCTTGAACATGTGCATCAGGCAACCAAGTATGCACAGGAAACATCGGCACTTTAACAGCAAATGCCATAAAGAACGCCCAGAAAATCCACGCTTGCTCTGTTGCTGTTAAACTAAGATTATGCCATTCTAGAATTGAGAATGAGCCACTTTTGTTGTACATATAAATAAGTGATATCAGCATAAATACTGAACCTAAAAAAGTATATAAGAAGAACTTAATCGCCGCATAAATACGATTATCACCCCCCCAAATGCCCACAATGAGTAGCATTGGAATCAATGATGCTTCCCAAAAAGTGTAGAACAAAATCCCATCAAGTGCTGAAAATACACCAACAATCAAGCCTTCCATCATTAAGAAAGCTGCCATATAATGTGCCGGTCGTTTTTGAATGACTTCCCAACCTGCCCCAATCACTAAAACAGTTGAAAAAGTTGTTAGAATAATCAACGGCATAGAAATACCGTCAACACCTATATGATAATTAATATTGAATTGTGTAATCCAAGCACTCTTTTCAACAAATTGCATAAGGTGTGTTGATGAGTCAAAGCCCGTCCATAGACTAAGTGACATGAAAAATACTAAAATAGCAATGGCCAAACTCATCCAACGAGCCGTAGTCGCTCGTTCATTGCCCAACACAATAACCAGCCCGCCACCTAAAATTGGCAACCAAATTAATAAACTAAGTAGAATATTTTGCATAATTATATAAAAACCTCAAATCTCAAGTAATGGCTTGTCGCCCATAAATAGCGCCCAAGTTAAGATAACTAATAAACTAAAAATCATAAAGAAAGCATAATGATAAACATAGCCCGTTTGAATTGGACGAATCACAGAACTAACAAAGCCAACGAATCTAGCGCTACCATTAACTATCATTGAATCAATTATTGTAGAGTCAGATACTTTCCATAAAATATGCCCCAATTTTTTAATACCATTAACGAATACAATTTCATTAAAACGATCAAAACCATATAACGATTCCAATACATAGTTAGTGCGCTTAAAAGTCAAGCGCACCCAAATAGCCCACTGCGTTCTATACAATGAGAATATCCAAGCAGCCACGATACCGCCAATCATCATCCAGAATGGTACGGTTTGTAGCGCATGAGAAATCATTCCTAATGCGCTGTGGAATTGTTGTTTTAGCTCAGCCACAGACATATGATTTGATGTAACGGTAATAGCCTCATCCAGCCAACCCTTGAATAACATGGGTTCAATGGTTAAGTAGCCAATAACAGCCGAAGGAATTGCCAACATTATCAATGGAAAGGTGATTGACAATGGTGACTCATGTAAGTGTTTGGTAGTTTCGTGTTTAACGCGCGACTTGCCGTGGAATACCAAGAAAAACATTCTAAATGAATAGAATGCGGTAATAAATACACCGGCAACTACTGCATAATAAACCCAATCAGCATAAGGTAATTGAGAGAAGTGTACCGCCTCAATAATCATATCTTTTGAATAAAAACCAGAAAATCCAGGGAAGCCAATGAGTGCTAGTGTGCCAATCAAAGCCGTCCAGTAAGTAATTGGCATGTATTTTTTTAAACCACCCATTTTACGAATATCTTGCTCGTGATGCATAGCAACAATCACCGAGCCTGCACCTAAAAATAACAACGCCTTAAAGAATGCGTGTGTCATCAAGTGAAAAATTGCCACTGAATAAGCACTCACACCTAAAGCAACTGTCATATAACCCAACTGCGATAGAGTTGAATATGCAACCACTTTCTTAATATCATTTTGCACGATACCAAGCAAGCCCATAAATAAGGCTGTGATTGCACCCACTATCATCACTACTGTAAGCGCTACATCACTCATCTCAAACATCGGAGACATGCGCGACACCATAAAGATGCCTGCAGTCACCATAGTTGCTGCGTGAATAAGTGCTGAGATTGGCGTTGGACCTTCCATTGAACCTGGTAGCCAAACATGGAGAGGTACTTGTGCTGATTTTCCCATAGCACCAACGAACAACAACAAACAAATTACAGTGATTAAATCCGTACCCCAAAGTGTCTGATTGAATGTGTTATCAAGACTGACAAATACCTCTGCATAGTCAAGTGAGCCACTAAACGCTAACACCAAGCCAATACCCAATAAGAAACCAAAATCACCCACACGATTAACTAAAAAGGCCTTGAGATTGGCCTCAACAGCACTTTCTTTATGGTGCCAAAAGCCAATCAGTAGATAAGAAACTAAGCCCACCGCCTCCCAACCGAAGAACAACTGCATAAAGTTGTTGCTCATCACCAACATAAACATCGAAAAAGTAAATAGTGAGATATAACTAAAGAACTTGGTGTAATCCTTGTCATGGCTCATGTATCCAATAGTGTAGATATGCACCATTAAAGAGACAAATGACACCACTACCAACATCACAGAAGTTAAATTATCTACCAAAAAGCCAACGCTAATATTGAGCCCACCAATTTGCATCCAAGTGTAGAGATTTTGATTAAAAACCGCGCCTTGCTCCAATACATGATAATCAAACACCACTAACGCAAGCACAGTAGAAACCAATACACCCAAAATCGTAATCGTATGCGTGACATGTCGACCCAATGTTCGACCAAAAAATCCTGCAATAATGGCGCCTAGTAAAGGTGAAAGTGCAATTGTTAAATAAATTTTTTCCATAACTTACTCTAATTTATCCTTTTAAACTGTTAGTGACATCAACACTGATAGAGCCTCTAATTCTAAACAATAAAGTTAGAATCGCTAATCCAATTGCAACTTCTGCTGCTGCTACCGTCAAGATAAAGAAGACAAAGATCTGCCCTGCTTCATTGCCCAAAAAATAAGAAAAAGCAATAAAATTAGTATTTACCGCTACCAAAATCAGCTCAACACACATCAACAAGGTGATGATATTGGTTCGATTAACAAAAATACCGACCAAGCCAATACAAAAAATAATGGCGCTTAGAATTAAATAATCACTCAAACTAATCATTATTTATTCTCCTTGTTTTTTGGGGTAATTGAAACCAAACGCACTCTGTCTTTTGCTTGAACTTTAACCTGCTCTGAAATTGATTGACCTTTGCGATTAACTTCTTTACGGTGCACCAAGGTAATTGCTGCAATAATCGCAATTAATAACAGTACTGCTGCCAATTCAAATGAATAAATATAGTCAGTATAAAGTTGTAATGCCAAAACGGTAATATTGCTATAGTCTGCGCCGTGTCTTGCTGGTGCTGCCATCACACCCAAACCAAACTGGTTATAACCCAATACCATTGCCATTTCAGTAACAATGATAGCTGCCACCAACAAACCAAGCGGCAGATAACCAGCAAACTTTGCACGCAAAGTAGATTTATCAATATTCAACATTTTAATAACAAACAAGAACAATACCATGACTGCGCCAACATAAACCAAAATCAAAGTAATTGCTAAAAATTCTGCCTCAAGTAAAAGCCAAATACTTGCTGCGGAGAAAAATGCCAAAATTAAAAATAGCACAGCTTTCGCTGCATTACGCGAGAAAATCATTGCCAACGAACTGGCAATAAACCAAAATGAAAATATATAAAAAATTATTTGTTCAGAATTCATCATTTACCTGTATTTTGCATCTTCTGCTCTAGCTTCACTAATGGCTTTTTCGTTATTATCACCAACTTTCAATAAGCGCTCTTTGGTCATAATACTACCTTGCCTTGAATCAATAAATACATAATCAAAAATTTGCGTTTCAACAATTGCGTCAACGGGGCAAGCTTCTTCACAAAAACCACAAAAAATACACTTGAATAAATCGATATCATACTGCGTGGTACGACGCGAGCCGTCTTCACGCATTTCAGATTCAATGGTAATCGCATTTGCCGGACAAACCGCTTCGCACAGTTTACAAGCAATGCAACGCTCTTCACCATTTGGATAACGACGCAAGGCATGCAAACCTCTAAAACGCGGTGAAATCGGTGTTCTTTCCTCTGGAAATTGCACCGTAATTTTTTTGTTAACGAGTTCTTTGGCAGTGATTTTCATACCACTGCGTAACTCACTAAGGCTAAAATCTTTAATTAATTTTTTAATGTCAAATATCATAGTAAATTATTTCCAAGAAAAGCTTTTCAAAACCAAGGCCCTATTTTAAATTGCGTCATTAATGCTACAACAAAAATCCAAACAATAGTCCATGGCAGAAATACTTTCCAAGATAAGCGCATAATCTGGTCATAACGAAAACGCGGAAAAGTCGCACGAATCCATAAATACAAAAACATAAAAAAGGTTGATTTTGCTAATAACCAAATAATGCCCGGTACCCAAGAAAATCCTGCCCCTAAATAAGCAATCCCTTCAAATGGAGAGTGCCAACCGCCAAAAAACAGTATCACTGCCAACACTGCCATAAAAATCATATTGGCATACTCTGCCAAGAAAAATACTGCAAAAGTCATACCTGAATATTCAACATGCGTACCGCCCACAATCTCAGATTCTCCCTCTACCACATCAAAAGGTGCGCGGTTAGTCTCCACCAAAGCAGAGATAAAGAAGATAATCATCATTGGGAACAATGGAATAAAGTACCAATTTAACACCCCACCTTTTTGTGCCATTACAATATCGTTAAGGTTAACACTACCTGCAATCATCACCACCGTTACCAAAGCAAAACCAATAACGATTTCATAAGAAACCAACAACGATGCACTACGCAATGCACCTAACAATGGATACTTAGAGTTTGATGCCCAACCTGCTAAGATAATGCCGTAAACGCCTACAGATCCAATTGCCAAAACATATAACAAACTAATATCTAAGTTAGCAACATACATGCCTTCATCAAAGGGAACTACCGCCCAAATAGCAATCGCAGGCGCAATGGCCAATACAGGTGCTAACAAGAATAGATAAATATTTGCCTTACTTGGAAAAATAATCTCCTTAGTCATCAACTTAAAAGCATCTGCAATCGGTTGCGACCAACCTTTCGGACCAACACGGTTAGGCCCGATACGCAACTGCATATAGCCAATCACTTTTCGTTCTGCATAAGTAAAGTAAGCCACCACCAACATTAGTGGCGCCACCAAAGCCATCGCCTTAATTAGAATAATAACGATACTAGCGAATACACCATCAAACCAAGGGAACAATTCATATATCCACTGCCAAAATTCTGTCATGATTTATCTCCAGTTGACTGGTTTGCATGAACAAAGATGCAATTATTAGCTACTTTTTCAGTAATAATAACTGGCACGCCTAGATATTGTCCGCCTTCTTTGATACCTTCCTTCTTCGCGGTGGCTTTGTTCATTAATGCGTTGTGCATTTGACCAATCTTTGTCGCTTGCAGTGCAGTTGCATGTCTTGATAACACATCAATTGCATAAGGTGATTTCTGCCAAATGACACTCACGCCTCGCTTTGCCGTAATATTAATTTCTTTATTGTCTATTTTTTGCTTATGGCTTTGATTTGAAATTTCACCGGTAATTTGCTCAGAGTTCGCATAGTGAAAGCCTGACAATTCTAACAAATCTGCCAATACTTTTAACACTTTCCAAGCTGGCTTAGACTCACTTGGTGCACTGACTGCTGCTGCAAATGATTGTATAACACCTTCAATATTTATATGCGAGCCTGAGGTCTCATAGAAACTTGCAATTGGCAACATTACATCTGAATATCGCGCAACCTCTTTATCTCTAAAGCTATTCATTGAAACAACAAAAGTATTTTTATTATCTAATGATTTAATCGCTTGTACAGAATTATGAAAATCATACTGCGGATAAACATCTAACAAAATATAAGCACCCAAGTCTGCTGCTAACATTGCATTTGCATTCAAGCCACCTTGACCTGGAACAAAATTTACCATTTCAGCCGCCATTGAATTTGAGGTTGCACTAACATTTAGCGTTGTAGAACCCGTTTGTTGTGCAATCTCACTAATTAATTTTGCAATGCTGGCAGCTTGTGGGTTGTTAATTGCATGTTCACCTAAAATAATCACTGAATTATTTGACTCTAACAACTCATCTGCGATACACTTCGCCACATCACCTATTTTAACTTTACCTAGATATTTTGGAATCTCAGCACAAGAACGCTCTAAGATTGATTTCAATACCTCTGCTAATATTGCCACTGTTTGACCTGGTGAAACAATATTTTCACTATTGGTGCGATAATTAAAATCAAACGACATGGCATTAATCACATCAATACTTGCACCTGCTAAGGCTGCCTTACGCAAACGATGATTGATCATTGGCTGCTCTAAACGCAGATTAGCGCCAATAATCAAGCTGTGGTCAACCTTTTCTAATTCTACTAATTTAATAGTGGATTCTAAGTTAATCACATTGTCTAAATCTTTAACATTAAGACGATAGTCTATATTTTCAGAACCTACTTCTCTTAACATTTTTTGCAATAAATGAAATTCTTCAAGCGTTGCCGTATTTGAAGTTAATGCACCAAGTTTATTGCCACCACCTGTATTCAATGCATTATCAACCAAACCACGCACTGCAAACTCTAATGCCTTATCCCATTCTACTTCTTTCCATTGTCCATCCATCTTAATTTGTGGCTTAAGCAATCTATTTTCATGTGCCAAACCTTCATAAGAAAAACGGTCTCTGTCAGAAATCCACGTCTCATTCACGCTGTCATTATCTCTAGCAACAATTCGCTTAACTTTGCCTTTGTATGTTTGCGTGAAAATATTAGAACCCACCAAGTCGTGTCTCGCAATATTTGCCACAGAATGCATCTGCCATGTTCTTAGTTCGTAACGGAATGGCTTAGAAGTTAATGCGCCCACTGGGCAAACATCAATCATATTACCTGATAACTCTGAGGTAATACCTTCTTTCAAGAATGGCTCAATCTTCAAATCTTCACCACGACCCGTACCGCCCATTTCCATAATGCCGCCAATCTCACTACCAAAACGCACACAACGGGTGCAATGAATACAGCGCGTCATATCGGTATGAATTAATGCACCAATATCGCTGTTGGCAACAATACGCTTGCCTTCCGTAAAGCGCGAGACATCTGAGCCATAGTTCATTGCCACATCTTGTAATTCACACTCACCACCTTGGTCACAAATCGGACAATCTAAGGGATGATTAATAAGTAAAAACTCCATGACTGCTTTCTGTGAAGCCTTGGCTTTCTCATTTTGGGTGTGGACTTTCATGCCTTCGTTAATCGGCGTAGAACATGCAGGTTGTGGCTTTGGCGCACCTTCAACATCTACCAAACACATACGACAATTTGCTGCTATCGATAATTTCTTGTGATAACAAAATCTTGGCACACTGATGCCTTCTCTGTCAGTAACAGCGATTAGCATCTCACCTGCTTTGGCTTTGACTACATTGCCATCAATTTCAATTTCAATATCAGCCATCTAGTATCCTTTCACCATGCTCTCACCATGCTCAATATAGTATTCAAACTCCTCACGAAAACATCGCAAAAAACTCTCCACTGGCATTGCCGCTGCATCACCGAGCGCACAGATTGTATTGCCCATAATTTTGTCCTGAACACTCAACAGTAAATCAATGTCCTCAGGTTTTCCATCACCGCCCATAATACGCTTTAACACACGATACAACCAACCTGTGCCTTCACGACACGGCGTACATTGACCACAGGACTCATCGTAATAAAAGTGTGCAAGTCGCGTCAATGCCCCGACCATACAAGTTGAGTCATCCATTACAATCACTGAACCTGCACCCAACATTGAGCCAGCAGCCTCAATCCCGTCATAATCCATCGTCATTGCCATTGCTGCTTCTGCAGTCAATACTGGGGTTGATGATCCGCCTGGAATCACGGCTTTTAATTTTCGCCCTTTGCGTAGTCCGCCTGCCATTTTAAGCAAATCTTTAAACGGTGTACCCATTGGCACTTCAAAATTCGCTGGATTTTGCACATGGCCCGTCACTGAAAATAATTTACAACCGCCAGAATTTTCCACACCAATATCGGCAAACCATTGTCCACCTTGTGCCAAAATATCAGGCACAGAAGCAAAACTCTCAGTGTTGTTAATGGTGGTCGGCTGACCAAATAGCCCTACATTTGCAGGGAATGGTGGCTTAAACCTTGGCTGGCCTTTTTTGCCTTCAAGTGATTCTAACAATGCGGTTTCTTCACCGCAAATATAAGCGCCAGCACCTAAATGTGCGTACAGGTCAAAACTCACACCACTGTTCTCAATATCTTTGCCTAGCAATCCTGCTTTATAAGCCTCTTTCAACGCACCTTCAAAACGCTTGAACGGCTCCATGAACTCACCACGGATATAGTTATAACCCACACTTGCATTCATCACAAAACCGCCAATTGCCATACCTTCAATCACCGCATGCGGGTTATACCTAAGAATATCTCTGTCTTTACAGGTACCTGGCTCACCTTCGTCAGAATTACACACCACATATTTTTGCACATCAGACTGGCGAGGCATGAAACTCCACTTCAATCCAGTAGGGAACCCCGCACCACCTCGACCACGCAGACCAGATGCCTTTAATTCACCAATAATTTCTTCAGGTGTGATTTTGCCTTTTAAGATTTTACGCCAAATCTTATAACCGCCACTTTTCTCGTACACTTCAAGCGAATGGCAGTTTTTCTTATCTAAATTCTTGAAGCAAACTTCATTCATTTGAGATTGTCCACAATGTCATCAATTTTTTTCTCGGTTAGATTTTCGTAATAAGTATCACCAATCTGAAACATTGGTGCACCAACGCAAGCACCTAAGCACTCAACTTTTTTCACATTAAGCAAACCATTTTTTGTTACTTGACCCGTTTTCACACCAAGCTTCTTCTCTAAATAAGACACCAAATCGTCCGCACCATTTAGCATGCATGAAATATTGTGACAAATGCGAATGGTGTGTTTGCCTACTGGTTTATGATTATAGTTCTCATAAAATGTTGCGACTTCGGCCGCTGCAATGCTTGACATGTCTAAATAATCAGCCACCTCAGCAATAGCCTCAGCACTCAAGCTGTTCTCATTTTCTGCCTGTACAATCTTCAACGCCTCCATCACTGCAGAACTTTGCCGCCCTTTTGGATATTTTTGTATCCAAGTATCAATTTGTTTTTTTGCTTTATTCGAAATCATAATTTTTACCTGTCAATCTCACCAAAAACAATATCCTGTGTCCCAATAATGGTCACCACATCAGACAACATATGCCCTTTTGCCATCTCATCCATTGCTGCTAAATGCGCAAACCCTGGGGCGCGTATCTTCACACGATAAGGTTTGTTTGCACCATCAGAAATTAAATAAATACCAAATTCACCCTTAGGATGCTCAATGGCACAATAAACTTCGCCTTCTGGCAAACAATAACCTTCAGTAAACAGTTTAAAATGATGAATGAGTGACTCCATATCATCTTTCATCTCAGTGCGTTTTGGTGGCGCTACTTTCTTATCGTTGCTCATCACTGAGCCTGGGTTTTCTCTCAACCAATCAACGCATTGCTTGATAATACGATTGGATTGACGCATTTCTTCCATACGCACCAAGTAACGGTCATAGCTGTCACCTGTAGCACCGACTGGAATATCGAATTCTAATTTATCGTAAACCGCATATGGCTGATTTTTCCTCAAATCCCACGCCACACCAGAGCCTCTGAGCATAGGCCCAGTAAAACCTAATTGTTTGGCACGACTAGCAGAAACAATACCAATGTTTACCAAGCGTTGTTTCCAAATACGGTTGTCTGTCAATAAGTCATCATATTGTTTAATGTTTTTTGGGAATTCTTTGACAAAGTCATCAATAAAGTCTAATAACGAACCTTGGCGATTTTTGTTCATCGCCTCTAATTCTTTAGGTTTGCGGAAATCATTTTTTAAATATTGTGGCATCTTCTCAGGCAAATCACGATACACACCCCCTGGGCGATAATAAGTCGCATGCATTCGTGAGCCTGATACCGCCTCATAGCAATCAATTAACTTTTCTCGTTCACGAAAAGCGTACAAGAAAATACTCATAGCGCCCACATCAAGCCCGTGTGTACCCAGCCACATTAGATGATTAAGGATGCGAGTGATTTCGTCAAACATGACACGAATATATTGAGCGCGTTCAGGCACTTCTAACGCAAGCATGGTTTCGATTGCTCTAACATAAGCATGCTCATTACACATCATAGAAACATAATCTAATCTATCCATATAACCAATAGATTGATTATAAGGCTTGGACTCTACGAGTTTTTCAGTGCCGCGATGAAGTAATCCAATATGTGGATCAGCGCGCTCAATGACTTCGCCATCAATTTCCAAGATAAGACGCAAAACACCATGCGCCGCAGGATGCTGCGGACCAAAGTTAAGTGTATAGTTACGAATCTCTGCCATTTTATAAACCTTATTTCCTAATTACTTTTGGTACATTAACATTTGGCTCAATACTCACTGGCTCATAAACCACTCTACCCAGTTCTTCATCATAACGCATTTCCACTTCACCAATCATCGGGAAATCCTTGCGTAATGGATGACCAACAAAACCATAGTCGGTCAAAATACGGCGCAAATCTGTATGGTTTTCAAACAAAATACCAAACAAATCAAAAGCTTCTCGTTCATACCAATCCGCTGCCGCCCAAATACCTGTAACGGTTTCAATCATCGGTTGTGCTTCGTCAACAAATGCCTTTACACGCAGTCGGTAATTCTTATTCACCGACAATAAATGATAAGCCACAGCAAAGCGTTTTTCATGCCTATCTTCACCACCACACGCCTCACGACCTCTGCCAAAACCTGAAGAACTGGCATTAGCATCCCAATCAGATTGCCCATAAGTCAAATAATCCACACCACATAAATCAACCAAAGTATCAAACAAGAAAGTATCTCTGAGTTTTAAGCAAGACTTGATAATATCACTAACATCAACTGTTAAAGTCAATTCGCCAAATGCATCAATAATATTGCCTTCGCCAAATTCTTCAATGAGTTGTTCTTTTAAGTCTTGCATTAGGTTCTCGCAATAGTGTTGGTACGACGAATCTTATCTTGTAATTGCAAAATACCGTAGAGTAGCGCCTCTGCCGTTGGCGGACAACCAGGTACATACACATCCACTGGCACAATGCGATCACAACCACGCACCACGGCATAAGAATAATGATAATAACCACCGCCATTTGCACAAGAACCCATTGAAATCACCCAGCGAGGCTCAGGCATTTGGTCATAAACTTTCCTAAGTGCTGGCGCCATCTTATTCGTCAGTGTACCCGCTACAATCATCAAATCAGATTGGCGTGGTGTTGGTCTAAAAACGATACCAAAACGGTCAAGGTCATAACGCGAAGAACCTGCTTCCATCATCTCTACCGCACAACAAGCTAAGCCAAAAGTCATTGGCCACAATGAACCTGTTCTCGCCCAATTGATTATCTTATCAAGCGATGTGGTTACAAATCCTTCTTTCATTAAGCCTTCAATTGCCATAATTACCCTTGAATTTAAACTGAGTGCGTGACAAGCTTAACACAAATCTTATTCCCATTCTAGCGCCCCCTTCTTCCATTCGAAAATGAAACCTACGACCAATAAAGATAAAAACATACTCATTCCAATAAAGCCAAACCAGCCCAGTTGAGATTGAACCACTGCCCATGGAAACACGAAAGCAACTTCCAAATCAAATAAAATAAACAAAATTGCAACCAAATAATAACGCACATTGAAATACATACGCGAGTCGTCAAAAGGAGAAAAACCACACTCAAACTGAGAGTTCTTCTCTTCGTCTGGTTTGCTTGGACCTAGTACATAGCCAATTAACATTGGAACAACACCAAAGGCAATTCCTAACAAAATAAAAACTACAATGGGTAGATAGTTTTCTAACACTCAATTATCTCTCGTTATATGACATATCAAGCATTATAGACAATTTATTGTCACCTCGGTGGTCAAATATGACACAAATATATTTCTAACAAAACACACTAGAGATGTACATCATTATGAATTCTAGTGGTTGAATGTTTTATTTTTTAATATTTTTTTTGGACTAGTTTGGTACATCAGGATGATTCATTTCAATTAATGCTTATTTTAATGCAGTTTTGTTTGCGAAGTTGTGGCGACTTCCACACCTCAATTAATCCAGCACCTGACACCGCTTCACTGATTTGTGCGATCAGTGATGGGATTTTAGGGATATTGTGTAGGATGGACAACAGAACAGCAATTTATGGACACATCTACACCGTGCCAATAAGAAACGAACATACCAATGGCTTGCTTAGACAGCACCTGCTCAAGCAAAGGGTGTTTGATAATTTATCACAAAAACAAGTCAACAAGGCTCTCGCCTTGTTGAATAATCGACCAAGAAAAAGTCTAGATTGTCAAACATCGAAAGTGGCGTTTGAATTAGGTACAATACAACCAAAAAAAGTTGCATTTAGAATTTAAGTTTAAAAATTGGAAGAGTAGTTTGATCAAAAAAATACCGTAAAAAAATTATATAAATTAACATTAATTGGTCTGATTGCTGCCTTAGCAAACCCCGCATTTTCCTTTGACAAAACTCATCATAAATCTAGCGATTCTGGTATTAATTTTCAAGTTCGTATTCAACATGACAAGGGACTGTGTTCAGGCTCCCTCCTTTCTAAAAAAATAGCAATAACTTCAAAATATTGTCTGGGCTCTAATACAACGGTTTATTACAACAACACACCCTACAAAGTAAAGGCGACTCACCAGTTTGGAACATTAGTAACAGATCAAAAACTTAGAACAAACAAAGCAGCCTATGAAGATTTAGCTATCTTAGAATTGCAAAATGCAGTTGCTGGAGACAACATTAACTTCGTAAAAATACCAACAATAGCCCAAGAACGAGCGGCATTTGCTAACAAAACTGCTTTAACTCTATTTGGATTTTGGGGAGATCCACATCAGTCTATTTTTGGTTACGCTAACGAATTACATACCAATTGGCACCATGATGATTCCAAAAAGCTTGAGCCAGCCCCAAGTTGCCGCGAGGGGCCCAATGACGGAAGTTATTTTTGCTTACAAGCCCCAAGCGAGCCATACAAACCCCTTGCCAGAGTTGGAGATAGTGGCGGTTCTGTTACCTTTAAAGAGGATAACGAGTATTATATTCTTGGTGTTATTAGTACGCCAAATTACTATCCTCGATTAGGGTTTTTAAATACCAGAAGATGGTTGAATAAATTTTATATTGAGTTACATTCTGAAAAACAGTGGGATAATTATAACTACGACTACAAGGCACACATTGGTGATATGTATGTTTACGACGACCCATATAATAATTCAACTGAATATTTTGGACTTATGCAACTTTATGCTCACGGGGTATACAAAAAGGCATACTGGTATTTCCCTACCGATAAAAAGCATAATTTTTACTGGGTTTATTTAGGCGACACAGATCCACAACAATCCCTTAATGAACTTGATATGCTTTTTAGTATGAGTCAATGGGGTCAAAACGATCGTAAAGGTAAAGCTGGTGATATCTATGTCTATGTTAATTACTATACCAATAAGATAGAAATGTTTACCTTAAACGCTGCTTGTACTGGTGATCAAAGATATTGGTATTTCCCCACTGATGCAAGTGATAATGACTGCTGGTCATACGACGGGTTATTTTCTGACTATATTAAAAACAAAAAATCCAAGCCTGAACCCAAGCCTAAGTTTAAGCCTTTGTTTAATTCCAAGATTCCCAACCCTTTTAAAACAAATGTTACTAAATCAATACAGACAAGAGTCCCTTGATAATAAAATTCTTGCATAGATTCTTAAATTCAAATTTTAAGCGCAACTTTTCATTATTAAATAAGGCCTGATTCAAACACCGATCGGGGTGTTTGCTAATCTAGACTCTTTCTTACTTGTTAGCCTTGTCGTAATTGTTTTTTACACTTTTTATGGGTGCGGCGTAGGTGTATTGCCGTTTTCTTTTTTGTCTTGCAAAATGTATTGGTAGCTACATTCGTGCTTAATTTGTAACGATAACTTCGCTTGCCAGTGTTACGAGCAAGCTCTCTGGATATGTTTGATTTATTAACACCGATATTATCAGCAATGAATGACTGCGTCATTCCTAAAATTTAATAAATAACAGGTCTAGGAAATGCTTGGGGCACAAGACCCCGTTTCAGGTCTTTACCAAGTTAACTGGCAAAGACTATTTTTTAAACCGAAGTGTTACACTTGTAGAGTTTGCTAAATTCTTAAATAACAATCCTATTGCTCCACTTCTTAATATATCAGACACCACTTAGTCGTTTATCGGTATACTTCTTGGCGTTAAGTCAAACCTTTTGTTTTCTGTTGGGAAAAAGGCGAAAGCGTTTAATGAGACTAACAAGAGATGATTTCTATAGGGCACCCCAGAAACCCTAGTGCGATTTAGGGAATGCAGAAAATAGTGCCTTTTTTATTCAAAAATGAAGAGGATACCCAACTATTTAACGAGTTTTTGGGTGAAAAATCGTTATTTGATGTATTTCATAAATTGTGCTGGGTTTTTTGAGGGCACTCTAAGATGTTAAGTTTATTTAATTTATAATTAGAAAAAAATGAAAATAATAAAATTGCATGTCTTAAGTTTGCTGTTTGTTGGCAGTTTTAATGTGTTAGGCACTGAATGTAAGATTAAAAATAAAGATTTAATATATGAAGTTACATCATCAATTTATTCATATTCAAATGTCACTAAAACTGGAAATTGTAGATGCAAAACAGGATATGAGTTTATGATTAACCCTGCTCTCTCTATAAGAAGATTATCAGCCTCAGGAAAAGATAATTTATTTACAGAGTCACCTGGTTTAGAAAAAGGAAAGAAGCTACAGTGTGTTATAGCAAAATATGACACAGAACTATCGACAGATGATGATGGCATACAAATATCAACAGCTGCTTGGGTAATACCTATTTCCCTGTTATCTATAGCAGTTGGTACTATATCTTATAATGCTATTAAGTCGTATTATGATATTTCTAATGATATTTCTAGAAATACTCATAATTCTACAGATACAATTGAAATGCTTGATCGTCATCTACTTCCAGAAAATCAACTACAAAGTGTTGAGAGAAACATTTACTCTAAACTTGATACAAGTAGGGTGGCTCCTTCTAATGAAAATACTCCTGCTGACTTTGGTAGAAATACTAATGATAACTTTAATATTAGTGAAAATACTAATGATAACTTTAATATTAGTGAGCATACTTTTGTTGACTCTAATGTTATTGAAGGTACCGATGTTAACTCTAACCTTATTGAAAATACTGGCGCTAGTAATGAAACTATTTACACTAGTATTGATGGTGATGGTGATAGCGTACATACACCACTTAATGGTGGGGCAACTGGTGGACCGGGGGACTTACCAAGTACTACCGCCGATGCTGGAATAAGGGCTGCTCCCCCTGTTCCAGAAAGGGGATATCGTGAAATATCATCTAATATGCGCGGCAAATGCAATATATTATAAAAAATAAGGTTGTCTTTTGCGCGCACTCACAATTTCCTTTTAACTGCCTCGGACAAGCTTACCCTCAACAATAGCCGGACACTTATTCTAAACTCAGCATATTGCCCTCAAATTGCCAATGTCGCTGAATTTGATTTTATTTGCGAAGTTATGGTGACTTCCCTACCTCAATTAATCTAACATCTGATACGGCTTCGCTGATTTGTGCGACCAGTGATAGAATTTTTGGGGTTATTGTGTAGGGTGGTTGATAAGACATTTGTTAAACAATCAATTTAGTAAAAAAAATTATTGACTTCTTTATTTTCAACAACACAAGACAAATTATCTATTTCCCCTGTATCAATAATACTATTATCCTTTATTATTTTATAGAAATCATCATGTAGCCAATCTTCTGAATTCCATATGAGGTGTTCATAAGTTACAAGCTGAAAAAGTCTAGAAATAATATCCCCGTCACTGTGTTCCACTCTTACTAATTCAAATAATTTTTCTTTACATTTTATTTCAATATTAGCAACAATGGCTATTCTCTGTAACCATAAAAACAAATCTTCAGAATTAGATTTATTTTTAAACTTTTCAACGACTAATTTAACAATTTTTTCTTTTTTATCATTGCTCAAACTACAAATAATAGTGCTCAATATGGCTCTTGTTAAAAACAAGTGGGTAAAAACCCATTAACCCGATTTAAATCCAACTTTCCACTAAGCAAATAAGCCATGGTTTTAAAATGCTTTTTA
>CAJHVR010000695.1_pt1 | contig 27360 bp, 31 predicted proteins | sample 9196871 | NCBI WGS metagenome assembly CAJHVR01 (sample SAMEA7706165, study PRJEB36976) | symbiont metagenome | biome: Marine hydrothermal vent biome [ENVO:01000030]; feature: Bathymodiolus gill tissue material [ENVO:01001393]; material: Bathymodiolus-dominated oceanic mussel reef... | reverse complement strand
AATCTCAGCGTTAGCAAGGAAGATCTTCTTCCAGTTCACTAGGTTTTGTGGCAAGATGTTATGCTTGCTGGCAATCTGCGCCAAAGTGCTTTCATTTTGTAGCAGCTCAAGAACTAATTTAGTCTTGAATGCTGATGAATAGTTTGTTCGTTTTTTACTCATAATTTTTTACTCCGAATTGTTCGGGTTAAGTTTAACTCGTTCGAAATAAGAAATCTTAATTTGTTGTCTTAAATTGTTGGGGTTTTATACTCCGTGACATTTACTACTTGAAATTGATCAATGATATCTTGCTTTATTTTAGTAGACGAATTTCTTGGATTATATTTAATTTGAACTACTTTTTTTCCTTGTGCATTAAAATAGTTTTCCACATCTTGATTATGAGGTTTTCTACCCCAATCTTCTCCGATAACAAACAAATCTGCTTTAACATCTTTGCAAATACTAAGATAGTCTAACTCATGATACGGGATTACAATATTCACACAGCGTAACGCTTGAAGCATTTCAATGCGCTGCTCAAGTGGAATAATAGGAATATTGGGTTTATACAACCTAACCACTTCATCAGAAGCAATGCCAACAACAACCGTATCACCCAGTGAGGCACAATATTCCAATAATGCCAGATGACCAACATGCAACAAATCGAATGTACCTACTGTATATACAACCATTGTTCTGTTTAACTCCTAAATTAAAGTAATTTTCATTATTTTCTATAGAAGTTTCCAACTATAGATGCTTGTTGTTCCAATTGTATAAATAGCAAGAATGTACACATTGACTGAATTGCCAGAGAGTTTTGGCGTTTTAATTTGCGATACATTTAAAGCAGCAAGTCCTAAACCACTAACATAAAGAATGGTAGAAAAGACTCCATGACTAAAAACACCTTCAAATAAAAAGATAAAAACAAGTATTATATTGTTGTTATCAAGCGCCAGTCCTGTGTATTTCGCCCCACCAGCAAGACCGAAAACGCTAAAATAACTCAATCTTATTGCACTGGCAGCGAGCATTATAAAAGCCCCAAATAAAAACACAGGCTCAAATTCCCCATAACTCAGTAAAAGAATAGCTGGAGCAACGCCATAACTTACAATATCAATTAATACATCAAGCTGACCACCAAATGCTCGGTCGTTACCTGTTCGCCCTTTCATTGTTCTTGCGATGAGACCATCTGCCCAATCAAATGCAACAGCCCAAATCATGCCAATCATTGCAGCGTAATAGACGCCTAATATACTGAAATAAATGGAAAATATTGTACAAGCTAACCCTGAAAGGGAACACAGGTTGGGAATGTCTTTCACATAAGAAAGAATGGTAGGTTGTAATTCTTGAGACTCTATTTTATCTGTCGTCATATCAGCCCTAAAACTCTTGATTATACGCCTATTAAAAATAACAGCAAGAAATCCTTGTATCAGTAGGATTGATTAACAAAATTCAATTTTTACCCAATGGGGATTTCTTCAAATCTTGTTCTATCAAGACTAAGGTTGGGTTTATCCTCCTAAAGGGCTATTGGGTATCATTGGAAAAATCGCCAAGTAATCGAAAAGTAAATTTATGATGATTCCTATTTACCCACAAGGGGAGGCTACACATTGAAAAGGTTTCAACTAATATGATTATTTTTTAACACTAATATTAGGCGCGATACTTTCTTCAGGTGGTTCATAATTTGGGTCATTTGGATTCATAAAAATAAACCCGTAACCACCTTCGGTATCAATCTCATCAAAGTCAACCACCATACCCTCTAACAATTCTTTCTGTGCGTAGGTGAGTACATATTCAACACCGTTTGATTCTAAATGAATATCACCATCTGAGCGCTCATCAAAACCCATTAAATACTGGAAGCCATCATCGGTTTTATCAACCGCAAAACGCATCGATAAACCTTGTGCATCAGGGTTTTGTGTAGAGAGTCCGATTTCTTCAGCGGCACGCTTAGTAATTATAATCATAGTTTATTTTTCCTAACAAAGTTCACAAATTGCTCAACCCAACGATTGCCACCCACACTACGCAAGTGTGTATAAGTGGCTAATAGGTTGTGCGTTAAAATACCATCACGCTTATTATCCACACCCACGCCACGTAAAACCTTGTACGCATAACGGGTTTTAGGGTTTATATTTTTAAGTTTCGAATAATGAAATTCGTGTGCATAAATCTTGCCAGCAACATTTTCCCAAGGATGTTCGTTGCACGGCTCTAATTGCACATACCCTCTGCCAATTGGTTTGGACGTCATCACCGTGTTGGCCTGAATCACACCAACCATCTTGTGAGATTTTCCTTGATGGGTGATTTCTCGACTGAGATACATTAATCCACCGCATTCCGCATAAGTAGGCATCCCTTGTTCTATTTTTAATTTAATATCATCAAGCAAGGATTGATTGTCACTTAGTGATTCAAGTTGCATTTCTGGAAAACCCCCACCAATAAACAAACCATCACATTTTGGCAATTCACTGGCTTTCAATGTATCAAAATATTTGATTCTAACACCTAAAAATTTAAATATATCTAAGTCATCTTGATAGTAAAAACCAAAAGCTTGATCCTTAGCCACACTAATTGTTAGATTGCTAGAGGCAATAACTGACACTGACGTATTGAGCGATTTCTTCCCACCACCTAAAGACAAAATCTTGTCTAGGTCCACTTGGTCAGCGATTATCTTGCCAGCACTGTTAATAAATTGTTGAGATTGAGTCAACTCATTGGCTGGCATAAGCCCTAAGTGGCGCTCATCAATAATCAACTCCTTAGAACGACGAACAGCGCCTAAAACACGAATATCTGTGTAATGCTCAATGGCTTGGACAAGCTTTGATTCGTGACGCTCACCAGCAACCTTATTAAGGATAACGCCAACAATATTAACATCAGCATCAAAAGTTTGATAACCCATTAATAGCGGGGCAACACCACGGGTAATGCCGTTACTATCAATCACTAAAACAACATTTGCATCCAATAGTTTCGCCATATCCGCATTGGCATCACCCCCTGTAGTACTCATGCCATCATACAAACCTTTGTTACCTTCAATAATTGCGATATCACTTTGCTGTTGATGAAATAACTCGCTAATTTCATTTTCAGACATTGTATAAAAATCTAAATTGTAGCAAGGGTTGCCACTGGCTTGCGCCAACCAAATCGGGTCAATATAATCAGGTCCTTTTTTAAATGTTTGAACTTTGAGCGTGCGGGCTTTGAATGCGGCACACAAACCTAGACTGACAACGGTTTTACCTGAGGATTTATGTGCAGCGGATAGATAGATAGATGAGGGCATACCTCGTTATAGAGTATTTTTTACTTGGTTTTATAGTGAGGGTCTGAGATTTCATCTGCAAGACTTTCAGGCAAAAATGGCAGGAATTTCACTAAAAAAGTCACCGCAATGAGTGCCACAGCAACACCACCAATACCTAAAACGATTTCAGCAAGCGATGGTGAATAAGCAGCAATATCGCCATAACCTTCTAAGATTTCTTTACCTGGGAACATCTCCATTGGGTAAGCTTGACCACCAATGATAATCACATACAACTGAACAACACCACCAATCAATACTAAAAGTGAAGCCAAACCCAAAGTAGAACGATTGCCCCTAAGTGCTGGATGGTAAATTAATGCCATTGGAATTAATCCACCCAAAATAATCTGAGCGTACCAAAATAAAGGTGTATAAATATGCTCGCCAAATAAAATAAAGTTTTCAATACCAGCATTCTCAGCTAAATACATACTACCTAAGTGTTTAACTGCAACAAAATACATAACTGCCGCTACAAACACACCTAATAAATTACCCAGACGATTAACAATCGCATCACCCAATGGACGCTCACTCCATTTATAACTTGCCATTAAAATCAAGATAAAGAAAGCCAAACCAAAGGCAAATGACATAATAATAAACATTGGCGCCATAATCACCGCATCATACGCTTGACGCGCTACTAAAAAACCAAAGATAGAGCCTGTACCAGTGGTTAAAATCAAGCGCCAAGTAAATGCTATTAAACCTGCTTTGAAGGTAAATTTATTTAATCGGCGCTCAAACATCATCCACAAATACACCGCAACAACAACAAAGAAACCGTTGTATAAAATAATATTCCAAGCAAAAATTGACTTAAAGTTATATTCTGTCATAGCCACAATTAGGCGATCAGGACGACCCAAATCAAGCACCAAAACCATTAAACCACCCATTAATAACGCCAACGATACCAAGCCTGACAAACGAGACAAAGGTTTATAAAGTTTCTTCTGAAATACCGATGCAATTGAAGCAACATTAAGCGCCCCTGAGGCAGAAATAATTAAAAATAGAGCAAATACATGTGGCATACCCCATACAACACGGTTACTCATGCCAGTCACATAGTGTCCATGATGCTCTATAAAATATACACTACCCAATGCGGCTAAAATAAAAATGCCTAAGCCTGCAATAAGTGCATAAAAACCTAAACTCCTACCTTTTATTTGTTGATAACGAATATTCATAATTGCTCTTTAAACCTTTTAAATTCCGCTATAGCGAACACCAGTATTCAGATTTAAATCTGCTCTGATTTGTGTAGATTGAATTTTCTTGAGTGTTTGATTAATCTTACTATTAGCATCATATAAATCGCCAAAAATAACACCATCACTGCTTACCGCTTCAGCACAGGCTGGTATGCCACCTTTATCAACACGATGTACACAAAGTGTGCACGACTCAACTGTGCCTTTGCCGCGGGGCATATGTTCTTTTTGATTGCTTAAATCTTCATGCACAAATGAACGCGAACCATAAGGGCAAGCCATCATACAATAGCGACAACCAATACATAAGTGCTTATCCACCAACACAACGCCATCTTCGCGCTTCATTGAAGCATTAGTTGGGCAAACATCCACACAAGGTGGCTGTTCACAGTGCTGACACATCATTGGCAACATATCAATCTTACCAGTGGTTTTATCTCTCACTTTAACTTTTTTAATCCAATCTGGCTTTTGAGCGCCCGTAGAATGCGTTTCACTGCCCCAGCCATTCTCTTCTTGACAAGCATTGACCATATCATCAATATTGGATTCAGTCAATTTGTTGGTATCAATTAACATCCCCCAACGCTTTTCGTTAGTCACCGGACTATCCTCAGCGGCAAAAGTTGTTAGCGTGATACCGCTGGAAATCATTGCTACACCTGCTGTAACAGCCGTTGTACTCTTAATAAAATCGCGACGATTTAGCTTTTTACTCATTATAAATCCTCTTTTGGTGTAGTGCGATGACAAGAAAAACAATCTAGACTCGTGCCTACTTTTTGATGGCAAGTTGAGCAAAATTGCTCAGGTGCATTAATTGGCACATACTCGTCATTCTTAGTGGTACTATGACAATCAACACATTCCTTTAACGAATCACGCCGAGTGCGGATACCTTGATGCACTGTCTTATCGCGTTTATGCAATAAAAATTCAGGGTGCATTTTTCTAATCTCAGAAAGACTGGGGTGAATATCTCTACTCTTACCTTCATTTTTTAACTCAGTAGCTCTATCACCAAGATTAATGTGTTTATCAACACCATATGCAAATACACTGGTAACTGTTAGGGCTAAAAAAACAATCAGTAAACGCTTCATAATCTCTCTCTATCTGGTTAATTATTCACCAAGTCCCATTTGAATGTAGCCTGTTGGGCATACATCGGCACAGATATGACAACCAATACATTTGTTGTAATCAGTGTCAACATAACGACCTAGTGTTGCCTGGTCTTTCTTAACCTTAAATACTGCATCTTGTGGGCAATACATCACACAGTTATCACATTCAAAACACAGGCCACAAGACATACAACGACCTGACTCAGCCTTTGCCTCTTCTTCACTATAACCAATTAAGCGTTCTTCGAAGTTACCAAGCACATTGTCAACATCAACCGTTTTATGGTTTCTTGCATTACGCTCTTCATTATCAAAGTGCCCTAAGAATAATTCTGTATGTGGAATGATTGACGCAAATGAACGGTCCTCATAGTTATGTACTGCATATTCTGCAGAGTCTGTCGCTTCACCAAATGCACCCTTCTCATACTCTGTAGGCGATAAATCCCACTCATTGAGTTTGTCCATTAAATCAAAGTAGTGCACATCAACTTTACTACGAGCTTTTTGGCTATTACCAGCAAGATAGTCATCAATACTATCAGCCGCAATACCCGCTTGACCAATCGCAGTGGTTAACAAGTGTGGACGAACCACATCACCACAAACAAAGAAGCCTGGCTTGTTTGGCACTTGAAAGTTCTTATCTGCATCAATAAAACCACGCTCATTAAAGAACGAATCATCCATGCCTTCAGCGTCAACGCCCTGACCAATCGCAGATACAATTAATTCGCACTCAATATCAAACTCAGAGCCTTCAATTGGTGTAGAGCCATCTTTTTCCAAGCGAACCATGCGTAATGCAACAGCACGACCATCGTTATCTGTTACTACCTCCACAGGTTGTAATTGCCCTTGAATTTCAACACCTTCACGGTTTGCATCATCAATTTCTTCTTGTGCTGCTGGCATATTTTCAATGGTTGAGCGTGTTGTTAGTAGTACATCTGCACCTAAGCGCTTAGAAGTATCAACTACATCGTGCGCTGTATCATCAAAAATAACACGCTCAGGACGGTCCTTTTCGGCAATATTTTCAATGTTACCCAAACGACGCGCAACAGAGACAACATCGATTGAAGTATCGCCACCACCAATACAAATCACTTTGCCTGTGATGTGCTTTAAGCGTCCTTGATTATAGGCTTCAAGAAATGCAACACCTGATACACAGTTACCTGCTTCACCACCTGGAATTGGCAGTGAACGACCACTCATTGCACCGATGGCAAATAATACTGCATCGTAATCTTTTTCTAATTTTTCCATAGAAACATCAACGCCAACTTTAGTGTTCATTTTGGTCTCAACGCCTGTTTCTATAATACGGTCAATTTCGTGCTTTAACACATCGCGTGGTACACGATAATCAGGAATACCATACATCATCATACCGCCCAACTGGTCATATTTTTCAAATACAGTCACACTGTGACCTTGTTTGCGTAATTGTAATGCTGCTGTTAAACCACCACAACCGCCACCAATAATAGCAACTTTTTTGCCTGTATCTTTAGCATCAAATTCAAATTTATAACCTTTTTCTTTTGCAGTATCGCCAATAAATTGTTCTACCGCATTGATACCAACTGTGTCTTCAACTTCATTACGGTTACAGCCGTCTTCACAAGGCGCTGGACAAACACGCCCCATTACTGATGGAAATGGGTTTGCATCCGTTGAACGACGAAACGCATATTCCTGCCATGATAGATCGCCAGAAGGCTTTTCTATACCACGAACAATATCCAACCAACCACGAACATTGTGACCAGAAGGGCAAGAGCCTTGACAAGGCGGCGTTTGGCTCACATAAGTTGGACATTTATGCGATTCATCATTTTGAAAAATCTTTTGATTCCATGGCACGCTACCTTGGTCGTCACCCTCATCTTTAAACATTCTAAATGTGTGATTGTCGCCTTTATAAATTTGTCCGTATGGGTTTTTTTGCATATCAAATCTCCTTATTTATTCTGCAGTTTCTGTTTCTACTGATGCTTCTTCTACCTCTTCGGATGGAGAATCATCTGTTTGTGGTTTGTCCATAATAATTGCCTCACTCACTAACTGATGAGCACTGACAATCATATAGGGATCAAAATCAAATTTTGGTAACACTTTGCTAAACTGTGATTTACAGATTGCACAAATGGCAACCAGTGTATTAACAGCGTCAGTTTTTTCTACTTCCTTCAATGCTTGCATTCTCGGCATAGCGCCTTTAATACGAATCTCCATTAAATCATCTGTTAATAAGCCACCACCGCCGCCACAACAAAATGTTGATTCCATAATCGTGCTTCGTTCCATATCCACATAGTTATTACAAACAGCTTTAATCACTTCACGAGGAAGGATAAATTGACCATTTGGAATACCGCCCATATTAGTCGCCCGAGCAACATTACAAGAGTCGTGGAAAGTAACTGTTCTATCGTCATTAGCGGATTTATCAAATTCTAACCTACCGCGTTGAATTAAGTCGTGTGTGTATTCAATAATGTGTTGTGGTTGTGGGTAGCGAGAATCTAATTGCTTTTGTAATTTTGCACCAAATTCATCACTTGCACTTGCACCAGCACCTACACCTGTTAAGGTATTCCAAAAACTATATGCCACACGCCAAGCGTGCCCACACTCACCCACCATAACACGAGAAACTTCTAAATCAAGCGCCGCTTTACGAATTCTCAAAGCCGCCTTACGCATAATATCGTAAGAACCAATAAACATACCAAAGTTCGCACCTTCAGATGCATAAGAACTCATGGTCCAACTAACACCATCTTGATGAAAAACTTTGCCATAACCGATCAAGCCATCAATATGCGGTTCAGCAAAGAAATCTGCTGATGGCGTGATGAGTAAAATCTCTGCACCTTTTTGGTCTAACGGGTATTTAACTGCAATGCCTGTTTCTTCTTCAATCTCTTCTTCAAGGTCAAGTAAAGTATCTCGCAAGGCTGGCTCAGGCAAACCTAGGTTGTTACCTACTGTGATTGCCTTACCTAAAATTTGGTTGCAATATTTTTGACCAACACCAACTGCATCTAATACTTCACGAGCCGCCATTGAAATCTCAGCAGTATCAATACCATATGGGCAAAATACACTGCAACGGCGACATTGTGAACACTGATGAAAGTAGTTATACCAATCATCCAACATAGCATCATCTAGCTCTTTAGCACCCACTAATTTAGGGAAATATTTACCCGCAAAAGTAAAGTGACGACGATATACACTTCTGAATAAATCTTGGCGCGCTACTGGCATATTTTTAGGATCAGAAGAACCCAAGAAATAATGACACTTATCAGTACAAGCACCACACTTTACGCAAGCATCTAAGAAAACTTGAACAGAGCGATATTTAGACTTAAGATCGCCCATTTTGTTAATTGCCACCTCTTGCCAATTCTCAACTTTCTCACCTGGGAAGCCTAAAGGTTTTTGAAATTCTTCAACGGATTTAAACGGGCCATCACCAGCCATAACACCTTCGTTAATTTCAGGAATTTCTAAATAAGTGGGTAATTTTGGTACTTCGAAATCTTTTGCCATGTTATTCGTCCTTACCTAATGTTTCATTTAACCTAACTTCCTGCTCTTGTTCTTGCTTTAGTGCCCATGGCGAAATGTGTCGTTTTTTGCGTGCATTATCAACTTGATTGCGTGTTGGGCTAAAGAAAATGCCTGGCACATGTAATAATTTTGAAATTGGAAAAATTGCTAACAATGAAAATGCCAAGAAAATATGCACCAAAAAATGCACTTCTGTTGGCAAATTAGCCCAATCAAAACTCAACAACCCAGAAGCAAAGCCCTTTACCATAATAACATCCGTATGATTACTGGTAAATGTCATCACCACGCCACTCACACCAATCACTAACAATAAAAGCAACATTAAATAATCAGACGGTGCTGAGATATAACGAATACGCTCAACAGCAATACGACGACCCATCAAACCAATTAGCCCGATTACCATTGCAAATGCTGCATATTTAAATGGCTGAACCAATAAAAATATCTCAGGCAAATCACCTGGCCAGAAATAACGAGCATGACGGATTAAAACCAATAACAAACCTACATGGAACAACCAGCCAAACAACCAAGTCCATTTATTAGATTTAAATAAACTTTCAAATAACACGACTTCGCGTGCTAAACGCATAACCACACCTGTTTGTGTCAACGGCGTTGGCGCAGTTGGAATTTTAAGAGGGGCAGGCGTAATCCAATACTGATAAATTTTCCTTATCATTCCAACAAGAAATATCACCAAGGATATATAAAATAAAGCCGTAAAAAAAATACTTACTACAGACATATTGTTCTCAAAAAATTCAAATAATTAGGGAGGCGTCTATCTAAAAACAGACGCTTCTTTTAATATTCTTCCAAGAAGTCTAAAATACGGAGCTTTGACTGAGAAACAGTATAACTAATACGGCAAAAGTCAATAACGAAGCAATTTAGATTTCTTAGAATGAATATTTAGATACAACCAGTAGGCTTTGGTAACCCTGCAAAACGACAACCTTGTTTACCAGGACCGTATGGGAATAAAGAATAAAGATACTTAGAGTTGCCTTTTTCTTTACCAAATTGTTTACCAATTGCTTTTGTTAATACACGAACCGCTGGTGCAATCTGGTACTCTTCAAAATAATCACGCAAGAAATTAATAACATCCCAATGCTCTTCAGATAAATCAATATCGTCACCTTTTGCCATTTCTACAGCAATTTCTTTTGTCCAGTCTTTAAGGTCTACCAAGAAACCTTCTTCATCTACTTCTGCGCCTAAAATATCAGCCATTTTTTACTCCTTTGTAATCAGTTGAAAATTCAACTCTTTTTAAAAAATAATTCACCTTAAAGAATCAAACTAAGCAAAACTTCGACTTTGTATGAATACAAAAAACAAATCCAAAACCTCAGCAATACTACTTATTTGCTTCTTTTAAACGAATTTAAACCCACGAAACCGTAGTCCCGTGCTCCTCAACTAAATCAACAAAACCTGCATAATCAACTAATTTGATATTATCTACAACTTTTGATGAAATTCCTCTTGCATCAACATCTTCTTGCAATGCAAAAACTCTACCCTCAGTAGCAAGACCAGCAAGCATAGATGAATTTTCGTTATTTGCAGCAGAAATCACACCGTCTTCAATCAACAAAATAACACTTGTGTCATCAATTGCATTCAAACAAGACTTTAGTGAGTTGCGCTCAAAAGATGATTTGTTTACTGTATGTAACATATTAAAACTCCTTAAAAACTTAGACATACGTCTTGTTCAGACAGTATTTTAGTAAGTTCAACATTAGAAACCACTTTAATACTTGGTTTTTCTGCCCAATCATCATCTTCATCTTCCCAGACTAAAGGCATAAGGTCGTCTAAACTTAAACCCCTTTCCTCCAAAGATTCTGCCGATACATAAAACTGGTTAATGTCATAATCGCCAAGCGCATGAAAAGTCTTAGAAAAGTTTTTCATGCCAATACCTTCAGGGTTTTGACCTTCAACAAGTTGATACACACCATCATCAATAAATGATAAAGAGACATCTTGGTCAAAAGCAGCGGCAATCAATACCACTTCTAACGACTCTAATGCATACACACTACCATAAGGTGCCCTACGGTTTAAATACATAAATTTCTTTGTGCTCATACTAGTCTCCAAATACCACCAAACGATCAGACTGAATACCCGCTTCAATTAACTGACCTAAGCCTGAAATACGAAAAGCTGGATGGATATTATTACCATCAATACCATTCTTACCCGCTTCACCTTCATCTAACATGCCACGACGAAGCGCAGCAGCCACACAAACCACCAACTCAGGTTCGCCGTCAGCATTCTTAATGTCTAGGCTAGCCCAATTATTAACCACATTGCGATCGTCTTGTGGTGGGATGGTGAAGCGTGATGCGTTATCTACGCCATCGTGATAGAAAAACACACGGAAAATCTCGTGTCCTTTTGCAATCGCTGCTTTGGCAAATTGATATGCGGTATCAGACGCTTGGTGCTGATAAGGGCCTTCGTTAATTTGAATAGAAATCTTCATTTAAACGCTCCCTAGAAACGGATATAAGCAGATGAATTTAGCTGGTGACGCGTACCTTTCCAGTCAGAAACATGGAATTTAGTAAACGGTAGTCCAGTCTTTTCAAAAAATGCCGGCCAGCCGATACGATCAACCCATTCGCCAACTCTTTCCCAGTCACGAGCATCGCCTTTATAGACTGCTAAAATTTTCTTAACCACTGCACCAACTTCCGGCCATCTTGGCGGGTTGTTTGGCAGTCCTGCTGCTACTAACTTTTGGAATGAAGGTTTAGAGCGAGCATTTGAGTGCTTACCACCGATCCAGATAGCAATCTTAGAATGCTCAGGGTCATTAATTTGCATTGGCGGACATGGTGGGAAACATGCACCACAACAGATGCACTTCTTCTCATCAACTTCCAATGTTGGTTTGCCGTTAACCATCGCTGGACGAATCGCAGCAACTGGACAACGCGCAACAACCGTTGGGCGTTCACAAACATTAGCCACTAAATCGTGATTAATCTTAGGTGGCTTAGTATGCTGGATATTAATCGCAATGTCACCATGACCACCACAGTTAATCTGACAACATGAAGTAGTCATGTGTACACGGTTAGGCATTTCTTCTTTAATAAATTCACTATGCAAATCATCCATCAATGCTTTCACAACACCAGATGCATCAGTACCTGGAATATCGCAGTGTAACCAACCCTGTGTGTGTGAAATCATTGATACCGTCGGACCTGTGCCACCTACTGGGAAACCAGCAGATTCTAACGCTTCAATCAAAGGATTGACCTTTGCTTCAGTGTCCACCATAAATTCAACATTTGAACGAATGGTAAAACGAATAAAACCATCGCCAAACTCATCAGCAATATCTGCTAATTTTTTGATCGTATAAACATCCATTTGTCTTTGTGTGCCACAACGAACAGTCCAAACTTCTTCATTGTGCTTTGAAGTATGGTGTAATACACCAGGACGAGGACGGTCATGAAAAGCCCACTGACCATAGTTACGACGCATGGTTGGGTGCATGTATTGAATAGGATCAGGACAGCCTGATTCGATAGGCATTCTTACTGGTTCAGCCATAATAGTTTCTCCTTAATAGTTTGTGTAATTAAAAATTATGCGTTTGCTTCGGCTTTATTCTCAAACCACTTAACCGCTTCTTCATCCCACTTGTCCATACGAACATAAGACATATAGCGTGGTGAATCAACCATATTTGGATTAACATCTAAGCCAATACCTTCCATAAAGTTAACAATACCAATACGCTCAATCATTTCACCAGTACGCTCGTGTTCTAGCGCATTCTCAGCAAAGAAGTCAATAACTTCACCTGCTAATTCTTCAATTGCTTCGTAGTCTTCTTCAGTTTCAAGTTTCATAAATGGAACAACAACTGTACCGAATAAATCACCGATTTTCAGTGTGCGCTTACCACCCATACAAATTGTTACACCTTTGTCATCACCTGTTGCTAAGATTGCACCTTCTGATGCGTCTTTAATATAGTGATGCGTTAACGGTGAAGTTACATTTAAACAATGCATACACTTAACACAATTTTTATTATCAATTGTCAATGAAGTGTCGGCTTCAACTTTCATACATTGTGTCGGACAACGAGAAGTAATGTTGTCAACAACATAATCCATACCTTTATCGGCAACCATGGCTTTCCATGCGTCTTGGTTAATTTTAATATCATCTCTCCAAGTGCCAATAGTTGCAAAGTCTGAACGCTCAATAGAGTTCATACAGTCATTAGCACAACCTGAAACTTTAAATTTCATTTTATATGGTAATGCTGGACGGTGCATATCATCAAGGAATGCATTGACTAATGTTCTAAGTGCTGCCTGCTCATTAGTGTTTGACATTTCACAACGCGCTGCGCCCACACATGACATACCCGTACGAACCGCAGGACCCGCACCACCCATATCAAAGCCAATGTCGTTAAGCCCGTTAAAAATAGTTTGTGTGGTTTTTTCAGTTGCGCCTTGGAACATAATATCGCCTGACTGACCGTGAAAAGCAATCAAACCAGAACCGCCATTATCAACAAAAGTATCACACATATCTCTTAATAACTTAGATGTGTAGTGCATACCTGCTGGTGGTTGAATTCTTAAAGTGTGAAATTCACCTGCATCTTTAAATTTAAATTCACCATTCTCGTCTTTAAGCTCGTTAAAACGTGGAATTACACCACCACCGTACCCGATAACACCAACAGTACCACCTTTCCAGTAACCTTTTTTAGTTACATACGATGTTTCTAATGTTGCCAGTACATCACGAACCATGCTTGCACCGTCGTGATCATCTTGTGCTAAACGCTTAAGACCTGTTACAAACGAAGGCCAAGGACCATTTTCCAACTCATCAAGGTTGGGTGTGTTATATAACTCTTTTGCCATTTTATTTCTCCAATAGTTTTAATAAATTTCCTCGTCCTCAAGAAAAGGAAATGTGAACGAAATAAATTATACGCAAGATGTAAGAAAATCCGTTATTTATTGGTGATTTATTAGTGGTATTGGTGACTATCCCTTATGGGGTATAAAGTAACAAGAAATTGCACTTATTTTTTCAAAATCAGTGCAATAATAATAAAGCCAACGCCAGTTAGTATAGGAGCAATAATGGCATTAGTCATGCCAACAACGATCATGCTAATTGCAATTATTAGGAGCGATATTAACAAGTATTTCATGCTAAATATTCATTAACTTTAGTGGCAACACCGCGTCCTTCATTGATTGCCCACACGACTAATGATTGACCACGACGGCAATCACCTGCGGTAAAGATACCTGTTTGAGAAGTAGCATACTCACCATAGTTGGCCTGGTAATTACCACGCTCATCAAGTGCGATATTAGCATCATTACTCAAATAGTGTTCAGGAGAAACAAAACCCATTGATAGCAACACTAGTTGTGTATCCCACCTTTTTTCACTGCCTATTTGTTCAATTAATTGCCCATCTTTGAAATCAACATTCACTGTATTAAGACCTATAACTTTGCCACTCTCATCTTTGACGAATGATTTAGTCATTAGATGATATTGCCTTGGGTCTTCACCAAATACTTTTTGGGCTTCAGCATGTCCATAGTCCACACGATAAATCAATGGCCATAGTGGCCAAGGGTTATTGTCTGCACGAGTTTCAGGTGGCTGACCCATAAGTTCAAAATTTACAATTGATTTGGCGCCCTGGCGTAATGCTGTACCAATGCAATCAGTGCCAGTATCGCCACCACCAATCACAATCACATCTTTGTCTTTGGCTGACAAATCAGAATTATCAGCGCTGCCAGTATTTAATAGGCTTTGTGTGCTCTTGGTTAAATACTCCATCGCCAAGTGCACACCATCTGCATCACGATTATCTACTGGTAAGTCACGAGCCTGCGTTGCACCTGTAGTAAAAACCAAGGCATCAAAATCATTTTGTAATTGTGTAACACTGACATCTTTACCTACATCCACATTAGTAATAAATTCAATACCCGATTGTTTAAGTAAATTCACACGACGATCAATTACATTTTTGCCAAGTTTCATATTAGGAATACCATACATAAGTAAACCACCAACGCGCTCAGCACGCTCAAACACGGTAACATTATAACCCAATTTATTAAGTTCTTCTGCTGCTGCCAAACCTGCAGGACCAGAACCAATCACTGCTACTTTCTTACCTGTGCGGTATTCAACCTTCGTTGGCTGAATCCAGCCCTCTTCAAAACCTTTGTCAACAATCGCCTGTTCAATATTCTTAATAGTAACAGCTGGGTTGTTCAACCCTAATACACAGGATCCTTCGCAAGGTGCAGGGCAAACTCTGCCTGTAAACTCTGGAAAATTATTGGTCTTGTGTAAGCGCGTTAATGCGACCTGCCATTTATCATGATAAACCAAGTCATTCCATTCAGGAATTAAGTTATCAACAGGACAGCCGTTATCTGATTGACAAAACGGCACACCGCAATCCATACATCTTGCACTTTGTTCTTGCAAGTGTAGCGTATTATGCGCACCTGTGAAGATTTCACCATAATCTTTAAGTCGCAATTCAACAGGACGATAATCCTCTGTTTTTCTGTCAAATTCCTTAAAGCCAGTTACTTTTCCCATCGCTCTTAAACGCTTAAATACAAAGTGTGTAATTATGCCATAAATTCGCCTTGTCTAGTAAACATAATCACTGTATAATTGTTGCTTTTTACGACAGAGAAAGAAGGAAAAAATCCGATGAATTTAATCGACCAAATTGAAAAAGAACAACTAAGGACAGATATTCCTGAATTTTCATCAGGTGATACTGTTGTTGTTCAAGTTAAAGTACGCGAAGGTGAACGCGAAAGATTACAGGCATTTGAGGGTGTTGTTATTGCGAAGAAAAATCGTGGTATTGGTTCAGCATTCACAGTAAGAAAAATTTCTCACGGTGAAGGTGTTGAGCGTATTTTCCAAACACATTCTAAAATGATTGACTCAGTTGAAGTTAAGCGTCGTGGTAAAGTTCGCCAAGCGAAACTTTATTATCTTCGTGGTCTTACGGGTAAAGCTGCAAGAATTAAAGAAAAGTTGGCAATTAAGAAATAAAAAAATCACCATTCTTACAAAATACCGACAATCGGTCGGTATTTTTTTGTTTGTAATATTTTCAAATTGAGGAAAGCCTTGCCTTCCTCACTTTGAAAATATTACTTTTACTTGGTATTTTTATCTAAAATTCAAGCATGAAAAACAATCCGATACTTGTTAATAAATTTCTTGACCATTACTGGCTCTCATCGGGCGTTAGTCAAAATACGCTATCGGCATATCGTTCTGACCTTAAATTATTCTCGAGATGGTTGGACGGTTCGTTAACAAAAATTAGCGATAAAGATATTAACGCCTACTTTAAGCATCGCAATCTCAACCCTGCAACACAAGCGCGTATCTTAACTTGCTTGCGAGTGTTTTATCAATATCTTGTTACTCAAAAAATAATGAGTAACAATCCATGTGAAAAATTACACCACCCGAAACAAATACAAAAATTACCTATTTTTTTAAACATTCAAGAAGTTGAACAACTGTTAGACACGCCTGATAAAAAAACCATTTTTGGACTGCGTGACCGAGCTATGTTAGAGTTACTGTATTCTTGTGGATTGCGTGTTTCTGAACTAATTAATCTAAGTTACCACAATATCAATCTAAATGAAGAATACATTCGACTTCACGGCAAAGGCAATAAAGAGCGTATGTTGCCGATGGGCGAAGTGGCAATAGATTATTTAGGTATTTATGAAAATAAATCCAGACCTTTTTTACTTAAAAATGGACAAACTGATGCTTATTTTTTAAGCAATCGTGGTGCGGGGATGAGTCGACAAAATTTCTTTTATATTATTAAGGCATATGCCATTAGAGCAGGTATCGACAAACCACTATCGCCCCACACTTTGCGTCATGCTTTTGCCACACATCTGATACAAAGCGGTGCAGACTTGCGTAGTGTGCAATTAATGTTGGGACACAGTGATATTTCCACGACACAAATATACACCCATATTCAAAATACTCAGCTTAAATCACAACATAGCAAGCACCATCCTCGCGGTTAGTTGATCATTTTGGCAATCCTAGCCAAGATATATGGGGTTATAAGTATATTTTTTCAATAGATTAAATATATTGAACTTCCAGTATTTCATAAACAATATCCCCTTTAGGGGCTTTCACTGTTACCTCATCGCCCTCTTCATTGCCCATTATGCTACTGGCAATTGGACTGTGACAAGAGATTTTGTTTTGGCTTATGTCAGCTTCATCTTCACCGACAATCTGATAGATTATTTCACACTCATCTGTAAGATTCATTAAAGTAACCGTGGTGCCAAATACACATCTTCCATCTTGATTGAGTTTACTCACATCAATGACTTGCATACATGAGAGTTTTGACTGAATCTCTTTAATACGCCCTTCAATAAAACCCTGCTCTTCTTTGGCGGCGTGATATTCAGCATTTTCTTTAAGATCACCATGTGCACGGGCTGTGGCAATTTCTTCAACAATGCGTGGACGCTCAATATCTTTCAGATTTAGCAATTCTGCCTCTAAAGCTTTGCTACCGGCAACAGTCATTGGGGTAGTTTGCATAAAAATACCTCTAATTGTTTAATGATTGTATTGTTCTAACAGAAATTTCATTATGCGTTCTTAAGCCATCAAGTATAGCAAAAGCAGCAGCTACTGTCGTGGTACAAACAACTTTATGCACCAAAGCTTGTTGACGAATTTCTGCAGCATCTTCCACACCTTGCGTGTCTTCTGTAGAGTTAATAATCAAATCAATCTCATCATTCTTAATCATATCAACAATATGTGGCGAACCTTCAGATACTTTATTAATCGTTTCGCATTCTAAGCCTGCATCAGTTAAGGCTTCTTTATTGCTACGCGTTGCAACCAAATTAAAACTTTGCGCTATCAAGCGCTTGCCCAGCTCAACCAAGTCATCACGGTCTAATTTACGCAAACTAATAAATACCTTGCCTTGTGTGGGTGCACGAGAACCTGCGGCAAGTTGCGCCTTATCAAAAGCAGAAGCAAAATCATCACCCACACCCATTACTTCGCCTGTTGAACGCATTTCAGGGCCTAAAATTGGGTCAACACCCAAAAACTTATTGAATGGAAATACGGCTTCTTTCACGCTAAAATGTTGTGGAATAATTTCTGTTGTAAAGTTTAATTCTTTTAATGTTTTACCTGCCATTACGCGTGCTGCAATATTAGCCAGTGGTGCGCCGATCGCCTTAGAGACAAATGGCACGGTGCGTGATGCACGAGGATTAACTTCAATAATATAAATTTCATCGTCTTGATAAGCAAGCTGTGTGTTCATCAAACCAATTACATTGAGTTTTTTTGCCATGGCAATTACTTGCTCACGCATCTCATTCAGCACATCATTTGGCAAAGAATAAGGTGGCAATGAACAAGCCGAATCACCTGAATGAATACCTGCTTGCTCAATGTGTTGCATAATGCCACCAATCACCACATCCTCGCCATCAGAAATAACATCAATATCTACTTCAATCGCATGATCAAGGAATGAATCTAACAACACTGGTGAGTCGTTCGAAACTTTTACTGCGGTGTGCATATAATGCTCAAGATTGTCTTTGTCATAAACAATTTCCATTGCACGACCACCCAATACATAGGATGGACGAACTACCAACGGGAAACCAATACCATCAGCAATATCTTGTGCTTGTTCTAATGAACGCGCCGTACCATTTAGGGGTTGTTTTAGCTCTAATTCTTGTAGCATTTTCGAAAAACGCTCACGGTCTTCTGCCAAATCAATAGCATCAGGGCTGGTACCGATAATTTTTGCACCGCTCTTTTCTAAGGCGCCAGCTAATTTAAGTGGCGTTTGTCCACCATAATGCACGATGATACCATCTGGGTTTTCAATATCAATCACTGCCAACACATCTTCAAGCGTTAATGGCTCAAAATATAAGCGGTCAGAAATATCATAATCGGTAGAAACCGTTTCAGGGTTGCAATTCACCATAATAGTTTCATAACCATCGCCACGCAATGCTAAAGATGCGTGTACACAACAGTAGTCGAACTCAATACCCTGTCCAATACGGTTCGGTCCACCACCCAATATCATAATCTTTTTCTTATCGGTCGGGTTGGCCTCACATTGTTGTTGGTAAGTAGAATATAAATATGCCGTTTGCGTATCGAACTCAGCACCACAACTATCAACGCGCTTAAAAACAGGCTTTACATTGAGTGCTTTGCGACGCTCACGCACAGATGACTCACTGCAATTGCACAACTGCGCTAAGCGTGCATCAGAGAAACCTTTGCGTTTTAACAAAAATAATTCTCTAGCATCAATATCAATAATATTGCTACCATTAACTTGCATTTCACTGGAGACGATGTCTTGGATTTGTGCCAAAAACCATGGGTCAACTTTAGATAAGTCAAATACTTCGTCCAAGCTCATGCCTAATCTAAATGCATCGGCTAAATAGAAAATACGCTCGCCGCGTGCAGTGATACATTCTGACCTAATTTTATTTTTAGCGTCATCAGCACCCAAATCAACCATTGGGTCTAAGCCAACTTTGTCGGTCTCTAAACCGCGTAAAGCCTTTTGCAAAGACTCTTGGAAAGTTGATCCTATTGCCATTACCTCACCCACCGACTTCATTTGTGTGGTCAAGCGGTCATCGGCTTTAGGGAATTTTTCAAAGGCAAATCTTGGAATTTTGGTGACCACATAATCAATACTTGGTTCAAATGAAGCGGGGGTTTTACCGCCAGTAATATCATTGTCAAGCTCATCTAAAGTATAGCCCACTGCAAGTTTTGCAGCCACTTTAGCAATAGGAAAACCTGTTGCTTTTGAGGCTAAGGCGGACGAACGAGACACGCGTGGATTCATCTCAATAATAGTCAGGCGACCATCTTCGGGATTAAGTGCAAATTGCACATTCGAGCCACCTGTATCCACGCCAATTTCTCTAAGTACTGCCAGTGAGGCATTACGCATCACTTGGTATTCTTTATCTGTTAAAGTTTGTGCAGGTGCAACCGTAATTGAATCACCCGTATGAATACCCATTGGGTCAAAATTCTCAATTGAACAAATGATAATACAGTTGTCTTTGGTGTCACGCACCACCTCCATTTCGAATTCTTTCCAGCCCAAAATCGACTCTTCAACCAACAACTCATTCGTTGGTGATAAATCCAAGCCACGCTCACAAATCTCAACAAATTCTTGTTTGTTATAGGCAATACCGCCACCTGAACCACCCATCGTAAAGGAGGGGCGAATAACGGTTGGAAAGCCCACGGTTTCTTGGACAGCAAATGCTTCTTCCATATTGTGTGCAACTGCTGCTTTAGGCATATCAAGACCAATTTTAAGCATTGCTTCACGGAACAAATCACGATCTTCTGCTTTATCAATGGCTTCTTTCTTAGCACCAATCATCTCAACGCCGTGCTTTTCTAATACACCATGACGCTCTAAATCTAGTGCACAATTTAGTGCAGTTTGTCCGCCCATAGTAGGTAACAAAGCATCGGGTTTTTCAATTTCAATGATTTTTTCTACCGTACGCCACTCAATCGGCTCAATATAAGTCGCATCTGCCATTTGCGGGTCGGTCATAATAGTAGCAGGATTAGAATTGACCAAAATAACACGATAGCCTTCTTCTCGTAATGCTGTACAAGCTTGCGCACCTGAATAATCAAATTCACACGCCTGCCCAATAACAATAGGACCTGCACCAATAATTAAAATACTTTTTATATCTTGTCTTTTAGGCATTATCTATTATTTAAAATTCATCATCTTCAGGAAGATTACCGTTATATATATCATGCTTACGCTTTTGCAAATAAGAAGAACGAACGGCAACATATGGGTCATCTGATTGTCTAATCAAATCAATTACTGGTAATAATTTAACACGCGTATCAACAGCCTGCAGCGCAATTACACCAGCCTCTTGTGCAGTCTTTAATTTTTCAGTTCGTTCCACCCTTTGAGCAACATCTACCACCTTGCCTGCTGCATCACGCAATGTTGAAGGACCTAATACCGGTAACACCACATAAGAGCCCTCCGGTGTACCCCAGACTGCCAGCGTTTGTCCAAAATCTTCCTCTGTTTTTTCTAGGCCCCAGTCACTTGCCACATCAAATAAACCAAACAATCCCACAGTGGAGTTAATCAAAACCCTACCCAATGTACTAGCACTATTAATTAGTTCAAACTGCGCAATCTCATTACCCAATGTGCCAATATCACCGATATTAGAAGAAAAATCACTCACTCGATTTTGCACTGGTTTAGCTACATTCTCTTGATAGGATTTAGCAACTGGTTCAAACAATGCCTCATCTAAATCTTGGTTGAATTCAAAGATTACTCTGTTGGTTTCTTCAAATGGGTCAAACTCTTCTTCAGCTATGACTATCATGCTAAATATTAAACACAAAGAACTTATTAATAAATTTTTCATTGACTAATCTCCTGTATAAATGTATCAAATAAATGGCTCATATCATGTGGTCCTGGCGATGCTTCGGGGTGTCCTTGAAAGCCAAATGCTTTCTTGCCGGTCACTCTGATACCTTGAATGGTATTGTCAAATAACGATTTGTGTGTTACCTCAAGATGGCTTGGCATATCATTGTACGATACAGAAAAACCGTGATTTTGTGAGGTAATCATCACCTGTTTAGAGCTTAAATCTTGTACAGGGTGGTTAGCGCCATGATGGCCAATCTCCATTTTCTCAGTAGTTGCACCATTTGCTAGCGACAACAATTGATGACCTAAACAAATGCCAAACATTGGCATATTTTTTTCCAATAAGGTCTGAATGTTTTTAATTGCGTAATCGCACGGCTCAGGGTCACCTGGACCATTAGATAAAAACACACCATCAGGATCCATTGCCAAAACATCCTTAACTGGCGTTTGAGCATTAACCACCGTTAAATCACAGCCACGGTCAACCAACATTCTTAAAATATTTTTCTTTACACCGTAGTCATATACAACCACTTTAAATTTTGCATCAAGTGGGTTAAATTCACCCTTTTCAAGAGAGTAAGAACCCTCATTAAATCTATATTGCTTAGTGGTTGAGACTACCTTTGCCAAATCCATATTTTTAAGACCTGCGAATGCTTGCGCCTTAGAAACTGCTGTGGCTTCATCGATATCCTCACCTGCAATAATACAACCTTTAAGTGCGCCTTTCTCACGCAGATGCCGTGTTAGCGCACGAGTATCAATATCACTAATGGCAACAATATTGTTAGCAGATAGATATTCATCCAGTGGCATTTCGCTACGCCAGTTGCTATGTAGGAGTGGCAAATCACGAATGATTAAACCTGAGGCATAAATTTCTCCAGACTCTTCATCAACTAAGTTAGTGCCAGTATTGCCAATATGCGGATAAGTCAGTGCTACAATTTGCTTGGCATAAGAAGGGTCAGTTAGGATTTCTTGATAGCCTGTCATTGAAGTATTAAACACCACCTCGCCAACTGTATTGCCATTAGCACCAATTGATTTTCCTTTGAAAATCTGACCATCTTCTAATGCTAATAAGGCAACTTGTGACACCAAAATACTCCTGAATAAAAACTTGAGAAATTTTACCACAACTGATGTGTAATCTGATGTCAAAATTGATATAATGACCTTAATTATTTTAAAGGAAAATGTTATGAATATCACGGTTGAAAACATTAAATGTGGCGGTTGTGCAGGCACAATTACCAAAAAACTTAACGCAGAATTTAACACCGATAGTGTTAAGGTTGAGGTGGAACAAGGCGTTGTCAATATCAATATTGAAGACAACAAACGCGATGAGGTAACTAAAGTTTTACTTGGCTTAGGCTATCCTGAAACCGATTCTGTACACGGCCTTAGTTCCGCAAAAGCAAAAGCAAAATCATTCGTTTCTTGTGCTATTGGCAAGATGGATAAATGATTTTACAAGTCAATGGCTCACCATTAGAAATTGACGACAAATCAAGCGCTGCTGATTTAATTACAAAGCTTACACTCCAAAACCAACGCATTGCATTAGAAGTCAATAGAGCAATTATTCCTAAATCTAGGCATGCTAAATTCACCCTAAATGAGGGGGATATTTGTGAGATTATTAAAGCAGTTGGTGGCGGTTAAACCATCCACTCTTCTTTGATTTCATCATTAGAAAACGGCTTAACACTCAGTGTTTGCATAATACCAGAATCTAATCTTACTTCCACATCCACACTGTGCTCATCTCTACCTTGAGAATAGCGTGCTAATATTTTAGCGGCAATTTGTAAGTCTTCTTGATTTGGTTCACCATCAATCAATGCCAACGGACCATTACAACTAGTTGGATATAGATTTGCATATTGGTTGCGATAGCCTTCTAGGAATTTAACTTCACCTTCTTCTCTAGCAACAATCATTTTAAAACGAGGATTTGGACGAATGTGCCTACCCACTTTAAGCATCATTAAGTCATCAAGTTGATACTCGCGATTACCGCGTGATTGCCACATATCCACCAGTTTATCCGAATATTGTTTATCCGTTAAAAAACAACAACCTCCTGCTGGCGTGGCATAATCTTCAAAGCCGTACTGCTTAGCTAAAGCCATTTGTGGTTTGCGCGTCCTACCTGAGAAATCTAATAATTTCTCTCTATCCACCCAACCTTCAATTTCTGCTTTGGTTTCTGGCAGGTGCTTGGCACATAAAGGTCGCAATAACAAGTCATTAGCGCCTGACTCTGCTTGCACAATCGGCATGGTCTCTTTGCGTTGAGACATAGGGCGTTGTCCCATCACCTCACCAGTAATAATAAAATCAAAATCATGCTCAAGCATCCACTGCTTGGCTTTTTTCACCATAAACCCCTTACAATCAAGACAGGGATTCATATTCTTACCATAACCATGTTTAGGGTTTAGAAGAACATCACGATACTCTTCAATCACATCAATAATATGTAATTTAATACCTAATTGCTCTGCCACCCATAGCGCATTATTGCGTTTTGGTTTGTCTTTTTTTTGTTTGCGAATGGCGTGGGTATGTCCTTCCACACAAAAGCCTGTAAAAAAGTTAATACCTTCCACATGTATGCCTTGGTCAAGCAGTAATTTAGTGCTTAAAAGTGAATCTAATCCTCCTGAGATTAACGATACTGCTTTTATTTGCTTACTCATTTTTTTATTTTCTAATTCCATTTACTCGACACCAATCCTCTTTTTGTACTACTTTTAACTCTGAAAAATACTCGCCATAGGCATCCAATATTGTCTCCAATTGCTCATGCAAGATACCCGACAAAACAAGTTGCCCGCCCAGTTTAACCAACTTAGAAAAGTGTTCACACAAGCCCACTAAAGGTTTTGCCAAAATATTAGCAATCAATAAGTCCGCTTTTTCCAACTGCCCTTCATCATTAGTGTGTAGGGCAATAATTTTAGCCTCTTCTTGATTATTTTCAATATTACTGCGTGTAGCAAGAACCGCCTGCGGGTCATTATCCACACAAAAAGCTTGATTAGCGCCTAACTTAACAGCAGCAATTGCCAAAATTCCTGTACCCGAACCATAGTCAATGACGCTTTGCCTTATAGGTGGGTTCTCATCCAAATACTGCAAACACAGATCCGTAGTTTGGTGTGTGCCGGTGCCAAATGCTAACCCTGGGTCCATATTAATCACTACCGCGCCATCAGGCAATTGAGTGCCATCTTCCCACGATGGACAAATCCAAACACGCTTGCCAAATTGCATTGCATGAAAATCTTTTTTACACTCATTTTCCCAAACTCTGTCTTTTAATAAAGAAAAAGTTACTTTATCAATACCGCAAATTTGTTGCAAAGACTCTTTGATAGCGCCCTCATCAGTGCCAATAGTAAACAATGCAGTAACTGTTACATTCTGCCATAAGGGCGTTTCACCCACTGGTGGCTCAAAAATCTCATCGTCAAATGTATCACTAAAAGTAACCGAAACACACTCTAAACCCATTAAAACTTCACTGACGAAATCAGCCTGCTCCTTTGAAGTATTAAGTGTCAATTGCATCCAATCCATAGGCGTTAAATTATACCTATTTAAAAGCACTTATAAAAACCAAGTAAATGACCAAGGCAATGCCTATATAATATCGTTTGATTTAGAACATTTAAAAGGAATGAAAAATGGCATTAGAAAGAACTGGAAATGGATATTTAGTTGACCCAAGCATCTGGAGTGAAGAAGTAATGTTTGAAATGGCAAAAGAAGACGATATAGAGTTAACTGAAAGTATGGTGAATCAAATTATGGTAGCCAGAGAATATTTTGCTGAGAATTCATCAGTCCCGCCCATTAGAACCTTTGCTAAAGTTGTTGGCATTGACAAGAAAATCTTATTTAAAGAATGGTTGACTGGTCCAATGAAACCCATCACTAAATACGGTGGCATGCCACAACCAACTGGCTGCGTCTAACATATCAACAAAAACCCATAAAAATGGTTTTTATGCTTGCAATTTATAAATTTCTTGCATAAGAAAGAGAAGGCATTTTCAATGAGTGATTTACAAAAATATATTGATAAAAGAAAAAGCAAAGGTATAAAATTTTCTAAAAACTGACGCTTACTCAAGAGAATACATTGCCAAAAAAATTAAGCACTAAAAAATCCTCAATCTCAAGAATTGAAAACCATGCTGTTGATATTAAAATTTCCGCTTTGTAAAACTTTGTTCATGCGATGAACAAGAAGCGGAGGCAGGGGTATTTATTTTGACATGATTTTAAAAAACTATTTTTAAATTTTATAAGGCTTAAAAACTATAGAATCCAATAAATCTTGACCCAGTTGCTTAAATAATTGATTTTTTTGATCAAGTGGTGCTTTTCTTGACAACTGAATAAAAAGACCAATATTATTATTGTTTGGGTGCATGCAATACATGCCATAAACTTCAAATATTGTATATTGCCCATCTCTTTTTGCCCCATAATCTTTACTTGATGCAATATGTTTAACACATGTTGCGCCTTTATGATTATAAGAGTTTATAAACTCAGTAATGCGTTCAAATCTACCGGTCTTCAAGGCTTTTTTTTCTATATCTTTAGCAAAAGACAGAAATTTTTCCTTGTTTATTTCTTCAGGTAGGTTAAAAGTTTCAACAGTTGTGATTAATGTTTCATCTTTATTTCTATTGAATAACACTGCTTGATAAGTGTGCTGTCTTACTATATCCCATACTATATCCCCAGAAGGTATAAAAGTCATTCCCGCAATCGCAACATTTTGACCACTATTACCCCGAACTTTATCAAAGTTTGGGATTGATACACAAGATATAGTAAAAATACATAATACATAAATGATTATTTTCTTCATAGATACCCCCTCACAGTTTCTTTCATTAGTAATTTTTCCTTTTCGCCTGTTACATCAAATAGATAAAAACTTACAGTACTTGTAGTAATTGAAGATGTAGAAGTAATTTTGTACTTTTTCCCGGCTTCTAAGGTTATAAACATTTCATGTTTTGCGCTTAATGGGGAAAATATAGATAGCGATTGCGAATGCACTTTAACAAAATGCTCTCCTGGCGTTAAGTAAAATTTATTTGCGAATCCACCATTCACCACTACGGTTGTAAGAGAATTATTTGCGAGTGCTGAAAAAATATTAGAAGTGACTGTGCCTTGTAACACTGCATTATTAGTAGATTTTGTACCAATGTATTCAGGTATAGACGAACAACCAATTAAAAAGAATAAAATTGGTAATGTTCTAAATATCAATTTAATCATAAATTACATATTATACTTGAAACTTTTGCATAACTCATAATTATCCACCCTAATTTTAATTTTTAGATTTTTTCAAAAATATTTTCAAAACTACCTGTATTTTTTCATAAAGTCCAAAAA
>CAJHVR010000628.1_pt1 | contig 32362 bp, 31 predicted proteins | sample 9196871 | NCBI WGS metagenome assembly CAJHVR01 (sample SAMEA7706165, study PRJEB36976) | symbiont metagenome | biome: Marine hydrothermal vent biome [ENVO:01000030]; feature: Bathymodiolus gill tissue material [ENVO:01001393]; material: Bathymodiolus-dominated oceanic mussel reef... | reverse complement strand
GCTTGGGTGAATAGATCTTGCATTTTTAACCGTCCTTTTGAGTGTGTGGTAGAGTGTTATTTTAATGGGGTTACCCACTCAGGATTTGAAAGAACCATTTTCTAACTTAGTTTGTCTGGGGTTTTTTTACAACTATTTACTTGTGTTCTCTTGAGTTTGTTTTATGATTTTATCTAAAATTTCACGAATTTCAGCCAAACCAGTTACTGGCAAAACTAAACGGTGGGAAATCTTGCGAAATTCTCTTTTCTCATCAGCGCCATCTTTACTCATGATTGGTGAAGCTTGATAAAAATCAATCTTTGCAACATTCTGACGAATACTAATACTTGCTGTACCGTCAACATACATTTCATCAATTAAGTTTGCTTGTGGTTGAGTCACTTCAGGTGTTGAATTTTCTTCTTTCTTTTCCATTTTTCTTTTCCATAGTTTAAAAAAATTATTATACCAAGCCTAGCAAGACTAAAAGTGTTTTAAAAAGTTTTCAAATTGATAAAAGATGGTGTTTTGGTGGTTATTCATAATGACGCAAAGGTCTTTATATAAGACCATTAAAAATCCTCGTCCCAATCAACCAAAATTTGTTGTTTTTCGATATTGACTTCACACAAAAACGGCTCAATATACGGCACCCAATGCTCTTTTTTCCCTTGCACAATGAGTACATGGTTGGCACCTGTCTCCATCAAATTTTGCACTTTTCCAAGTACAAAATTTGATCGATTAATCACTTCCAAACCAATTAAATCTTCCCAATAATGCTCGCCTTTTTTGAGTTTGGATAATTGGGATTTCTCAATATAAACATCAATACCAATCATTGCTCTGGCTTGCTCTCTGTTATCAATATCTTTAATTTTTGCAACAATGGTTTTCGACTGCTCTCGACCATTGACAATTTCTAATGTTTGCCATTGTTCGTCAATCTGTATATGCCAAGGCTTGTAAGATAAAATATTTTTTCTAGGCTGTGTATGTGAAAAGATTTTCACCCAACCCTGAACGCCAAAAAGGCCATTAATCGTACCGACCAACAGCCTTTTTGAACTTGGAACAATGTTCGTTGAGTTACTCAGCAGATTTTTCCTCTTCTTCTGGCACCTCTTCAGTAGGTGCTTTTACTTCAGCAACAGCCGTCGCTGCTGCTTTTACCTCTGCCTCTACTTTCGCTTCTTCTTCTGCCTTTGCTTTTGCTGCTAGTTTAGTTGCAATGGCTGTTGCCACTTTTTCTGCTTTTGCTTCTTGCACTGCAACACGCTTTTCACGAATTGAAGGGTCTTTAAATTCTTTGATAAGTTGCTTAACGCGTTCAGAAATTTGTGCACCTTTTGATGTCCAATATTCTATTTTATCTTCTTCGATGGTAAGCCTAACTTCTTGTCCACGAGCAACTGGATTAAAGTATCCAAGTCTCTCAATATAACCACTGTCTCTACGCTTTCTAGAGTCTGTTGCTACAATTGAATAAAAAGGTTTTTTCTTGGCTCCACCTCTAGCTAATCTAATTTTAACCATGGTTTTTTGCTCCTAAAAAAATATTAAAAACTTATGTCAAAGCGACATAAGACGAAGGATTATATCAGTTTTTCAATATCGCGTGCTAATTTTTGCGCATCACCCATATAAGTCATCGGTGTTAATTGTGCCAAAGCTTGTTTTGCTTCCTCCGGCATATCTAAATCTTTAACAAAATCTGCCAGTACTTTTGCATCAATAGTATTACCACGGGTTAAACTCTTAAGTTTTTCATACGGGTTATCAATGCCGTAACGGCGCATCACAGTTTGAATTGGCTCTGCTAATACTTCCCACGAACTGTCTAAATCTTCTAACAATTTTGCTTCGTTAATTTTTAACTTGCCGATACCTTTGGCAATAGAAGTATATGCTACCAACGAGTGAGCGCAACTCACGCCAAGATTTCTAAGCACCGTTGAATCAGAGAGGTCTCTTTGCCAGCGAGAGATTGCTAGCTTATCTGCCAAATGCGTATTCAATGCATTAGCAATACCTAAGTTACCTTCGCCATTTTCAAAATCAATCGGGTTAACTTTATGCGGCATGGTCGATGAACCCACTTCTCCTGCAATGGTTTTTTGCTTGAAATAACCCAGTGAAATATAACCCCAAATATCACGACAAAAATCAATCAGAATCGTATTGAAGCGATTCATTGAATGAAAATACTCTGCCATATAATCGTGCGTTTCAATCTGAGATGTATAGGGTGCATAATTCACGCCTAAATCTTGAATAAACGCTTGTGAAATATTTTGCCAATCTAAATCTGGGTAAGCGCAAATATGTGCATTAAAATTACCCACAGCGCCATTAAATTTACCCATCACCTTGACACTTTCTAAGTGCTTAATTTGTCGTTTTAAGCGATAAGCAAAGTTTGCCATTTCCTTGCCAACCGTAGTTGGCGATGCTGTTTGGCCATGTGTTCTAGATAGCATCGGAATTGCAGCGTTGTCTTTTGCTAAATCCGTGATTAAAGACAAGATATTTTGCATTTGTTTAAGCAACACCTTGCGTCCATCAATCAGCATTAGAGCGTGTGACAGATTATTAATATCTTCTGAAGTACAAGCAAAATGGAAGAATTCACTCACCGCATTAAGTTCTGCATTGTCTTTGACTTTGTCTTTTAAGAAATATTCAACTGCCTTAACATCATGATTAGTAGTGCGCTCAATTTCTTTAACCGCTTGTGCATCTGCTAATGAAAAATTACTCGCAATATTGGTTAAAAAATCAGCAGCCTCTTGGCTGAATGCGCCCACTTCAGTAATGCCATCATTGTCCGCCATAGCTTGCAACCATTTAACTTCAATTAATACACGGTATTTAATCAACCCAAATTCACTAAAAATCTCACTTAAGGCGTTGGTTTTATCAAAATAGCGCCCATCAACAGGGGATATAGCAGTTAAAGCATTTAGTTCCATAATTTAGTTAGTTAGGTCAAATGTGCTAAAATTATACACTTTATAAAATCACTTTATAGGACACAGATGAAAACAGCTTATTTAACTCACATTAATGAACGCGCTAAAGACAATTTACCGCCACTAGCACTAACTGCACAGCAAACAAAATCTGTTGTTGAAAGCCTAATTAATGGCAATAACGATGATTTTTACCTAGATTTATTGACACATTGCGTACCCCCTGGTGTGGACGAGGCTGCTTATGTAAAGGCAGGTTTTTTAGCCAGCGTTGCCAAAGATGAGCAAACTTGCAATGCTATTAGTCAAGAACAAGCTACTTTTTTACTCGGTACGATGATGGGTGGTTACAATATTGCACCGTTAATTGAGTTATTAGACATTGACACAACTGCGCAAATCGCCTGTGATGCACTATCTAAAACGCTACTTATTTATGAAGCGTACCAAGAAATAGTAGAAAAATCAACCAATAATACCTTCGCCAAGCAGGTAGTTGATTCTTGGGCAAATGCCGACTGGTTTACCAGCAAGAACGAATTGTCAAAAGAAATTAAACTCACAGTTTTCCGTGTTGATGGTGAAATCAACACTGATGATTTATCACCAGCAACGCAGGCGTGGTCACGCCCTGATATTCCCCTACACGCCCAATCAATGCTGGTCAAAAAAATGGACAACCCACTTGAAACCATTGCACAACTTAAAGAAAAAGGCTTGCCACTTACCTTTGTTGGCGATATCGTTGGCACAGGCTCTTCACGCAAATCTGCAATTAACTCAGTATTGTGGCATATGGGAGATAATATTGACTATGTACCAAACAAACACAATGGTGGCGTGATACTTGGTGGCAATATTGCACCAATTTTCTTTAACACCGCACAAGACTCAGGTGCATTACCGATTGAATGCGATGTGTCAAAAATGCAAATGGGTGATGAAATTACCCTCTATCCTTACGAGGGGAAAATTGTCAATACCAATGGCGAAACCATTTCTACTTTTAAACTTACCCCAAATACCATACCTGATGAAGTCCGTGCAGGCGGTCGTATCCCGCTTATTATTGGACGAGGCTTAACCGACAAAACACGCTTTGATTTAGACTTGAGTGTTAGCGATATTTTCTTACGCCCAGAAGATGTAACAAGCAGCGATGCAGGCTATACTTTGGCACAAAAGATTGTTGGCAAGGCTTGTGGTGTTGAAGGAGTGCGCCCTGATACTTATTGTGAACCCCGCATGACAACGGTTGGCTCACAGGATACCACGGGTGCAATGACGCGTGACGAACTTAAAGAATTAGCCTGCCTAGGCTTCTCTGCTGATCTGGTCATGCAAAGTTTTTGCCATACTGCTGCCTATCCAAAACCTGTTGATTTAGAATTACAACATAGCCTACCTGACTTTATGCGCTCTCGTGGTGGCGTCACGCTTAAACCAGGCGATGGTATTATTCATTCGTGGCTAAATCGCATGCTTTTACCTGACACGGTAGGCACAGGTGGTGATTCACATACGCGCTTCCCAATTGGTATTAGCTTCCCAGCAGGCTCGGGTTTGGTAGCATTCGGTGCATCAATTGGCGTATTGCCACTTGATATGCCTGAATCGGTTTTGGTGCGTTTTAGTGGCACGATGCAAAAGGGTATCACGCTTAGAGATTTGGTCAATGCCATTCCGTATGTCGCTATTCAACAAGGTTTATTGACCGTTGAAAAAACCAATAAAAAGAATATTTTCTCAGGTCGAATTTTAGAGATTGAAGGGTTGGGCGATTTAAAAATTGAACAAGCTTTTGAACTTACTGATGCTTCTGCGGAGCGCTCGTCAAATGGTTGCACCATCAAACTCAATAAAGCCCCTGTGGCAGAATATTTGCAATCTAACATTGCCCTATTGTCATCAATGATTGAGATGGGTTATGAAGATAAGAAGACCATTGTGCGTCGTATTCAAGCGATGCAGAAGTGGCTGGATGCACCTGAATTATTAGCAGCTGACGATAACGCCGAATACGCCGCAATCATTGAAATCAATCTTGACGATATTAAAGAGCCAATCCTTGCTTGTCCAAATGACCCAGATGATGTGAAGTTACTTTCAGAGGTAGCCAATACCAAAATTGACGAAGTCTTTATTGGCTCGTGTATGACCAATATCGGTCACTTTAGAGCAGCAGCTCAATTATTAAAAGACCAATCAGAACTACCAACTGAACTTTGGGTTGCGCCACCAACACGCATGGATGAAGCGCAACTTAAAAAAGAAGGTATATACCAAACTTTTGAGTCTATTACCCAGCACACAGAAACCCCAGGTTGTTCACTGTGCATGGGCAATCAAGCACGCGTCAAAGACAATGCCACCGTAGTTTCTACTTCAACACGCAATTTTCCTAACCGCCTAGGGGATGATGCCGATGTGTATTTATCATCCGCCGAAGTCGCCGCCATAGCTGCAAAACTTGGGCGCATTCCAACCGTAGAAGAATACCTATCAGCGATGCAAGCCATAGAATCAACCTCCGATGATATTTACCAATATCTTAACTTTGACCAAATATCGCAGTATCAAAAGTCGGTTAGGCACATTGCGCTTGATACAATCTTAAAAGAGTAATTAGAAACCATTAGACAACAAAAAAGCCACTTTTAACGGTGGCTTTTTTATTAAAAAAATACAGTCTTTATGCTGACTTCTTTCTATTTTCCTTAATTGTTTCAAAGAAAAAATCAAGATGCAATTTAATCCCATCTAAATGCCGATACGCTTGTTTGATTAACTTTTGTTTTTCATTGTTTTTCATTGTTTTTCCTCCTTTTTAATTTCTCGTTAATATTATTGTATACGGTTTTTCTAATACTTAGCATGTTTTTTTAGTCCTATTATCAATTTATCCACTTCCTCTTGATCTTTCTCTCTGATAGCCTGAGCTATTCTTTCCATAATAACAACACACTGAGAAGCATCAATAGACATATTTATTTCAGAATGATTGTCAGCTGCAAGAAGTTTCAATATCCCGGTCAATCCCTTTAAGTGAGATATTAACTCGTCAATTGAGGGGTCAAGCGCTTTTAATTCAACAATAGATACCCCAAATTTTTCCGCTGGCCCAATAAATGCTTCCTGAATAACAGAAATAATCTCTTGATATAAACTTGCTGTGTCCATTATTTAATCTTGGCTTCCTTGTACATTACATGCTGTCTAACCACTGGATCAAACTTTTTAACTTCTACCTTCTCTGGGTGCAGTCGTTTATTCTTAGTTGTTGTGTAAAAGTGACCCGTCTTTGCTGATGATACTAATCTGATTTTTTCTCTCATAATTTTACCCCTTTAAACCTTTTCGCCACGAGCACGAATTTCTGATAATACAGTATCAATACCCTTCTTATCAACGATACGCAAACCTTTTGCAGTCAACTTTAATTTCACAAAACGGTTCTCACTCTCCACCCAAAAACGATGCGTGTGCAGATTTGGATAAAAACGCCTACGCGTCTTATTGTGCGCATGAGAAACATTGTTTCCACTAATTGGGCGCTTACCCGTTACTTGACATACCTTTGCCATAGTTCACCTATTCTCGAAAATCTAAAAAGAGAGCATTATACTTAAAATCACTTGACTTTTATAGTTAAATTTAATCAAATCTATTTACTATTGACAAAACTCTCGGTATCATATGCGCCTTCGGAGGGATGGCAGAGTGGCTGAATGCACTGGTCTTGAAAACCAGCAAGGGTTAATACCCTTCTAGGGTTCAAATCCCTATCCCTCCACCATATTTAAATAGCGCTTTATGGCGCTATTTTTTTTATCTTGAGACCTTTTCACAAATAGGAATAATCATCAGAAACCCACTTTTCACCCACTTGGCGATTTTTTAAACCCAGCCTTAGCCCTGCTAGGACAAGGTTTAAAGAAATCGCCAATTGGGCAAAAATTGGATTTTACCAATCATCCCTATTTATGCAAAGGCCTCATCTTATTAAATTTGATTGTTCTTTGGTTTGCCACACAAAACTTTGTTTTGAATTAAACCCCGTACTGACCACGATAAGTTTCAATGCGTTTGATGAGTACTTGGTCACTGCCTTGCTTTAAGTAGTCAACAAGGTGTGATAAATTAATAATGCTTAATACTTGAATGCCAAAATTTTGTTCAACTTCTTGAATGGCTGAAGTCTCGCCCTTGCCTTTTTCTTGACGGTCAACGGCAACAATCACACCTTTGGCTTTAGCGCCATTTGCATCAATAATATCCATCGCCTCACGGATCGCAGTGCCAGCGGTAATGACATCATCAATAATCAGAATATCACCTGCTAGCGGATGTCCGACAATATCACCACCTTCACCGTGTGTTTTGGCTTCTTTGCGATTAAAACTATAGGGCACATTTTTATTAAAATTGTCGTTGAGTGCCATAGCGACTGCGGTGGCCAATGGGATACCCTTGTAAGCAGGTCCAAACAATACATCAAATTCTAGTCCGCTTGCTTGGATCGCTTGTGCATAAAAATTGCCTAATTTTGAAAGATGTTCACCCGTGTTAAACGCACCTGCATTGAAAAAATAGGGGCTAATGCGTCCAGATTTTAATGTAAATTCTCCAAATTTTAATGCGCCAATTTCTAACATAAAATCTACAAAGTCTTTTTGGTATTGCTCCATGATTTTCCTATAAAATTATTTTAATGAAGAGAATTATAACGGCTAATGTTAATGGCATTCGCGCAGCTGAGAAAAAAGGGTTTTTTAACTGGGTAAAAACTCAAGATGCAGATGTGGTTTGCCTGCAAGAAATTAAAGCGCAAGAAGACCAGTTGGATGAGCGATTTTATCCAAAAGAATACCATTGCTATTACCAAAGCGCCGAGAAAAAAGGCTATTCTGGCACGGCAATTTTCAGCAAACAAGCGCCCACTCAAATCATTAAAGAAAGCCCGTGGGATGATATTAACTTTGAAGGGCGATTTATTCAAGCTGACTTTAAAGATTTTTCGGTTATTTCAATTTATATACACTCAGGCAGCGCCAAACAAGAACGCCAAGATTTAAAAATGGCATTTTTGACTGAGCGATTCATGCCTTACTTACAAGAACTTAAGGCAAGCGGTCGCAAGGTAATTATTTGTGGTGATGTAAATATCGTGCATCAGGAAAGAGACATTAAAAACTGGAAAGCCAACCAGAAAAACTCAGGTTGCTTGCCACAGGAGCGCGCTTGGTTAGATGACTTATTCTTTGAAGTCGGTTTTATCGATGGCTTTCGTGAAGTTAATCAAGAATCACACCAATACACTTGGTGGAGTAATCGTGGACAAGCATGGGCAAATAATGTCGGTTGGCGCATTGATTACCAAATCCTCACACCAAATCTCAAAGGCACGGTTAAAAGCGCCGATATTTATAAAGATGAACGATTTTCAGACCATGCGCCACTTATTATGGAGTATCAATTATGAAAAAAATTATAGTCATATTGTTAATTTTCTCACATGGTGCTTTATCCTTACCAGGGGATGGGGAACTTGTGGCTACGCCTTATATAAAAGGCACTACTTACAATCAGATGGGAGCATACCAAGAGGCTGTTAGTGTTTTTAAAGAAGTTTTAAATACTGAGCCCAATAACGACAAGGCATACTATCAAATGGGTGTCTCTTATTTGGCACTTAAACAACAAGATAAGGCAATGAATGCTTTTGAAAAATCTATTGAAATTAATCCTAAAAATCCCAGCTCTTATCTCAATATTGGTCTAATTTATTTCAAGAAAAAACAATACAAAAAAGCCTTAAAACTCTATCAACGCGCCAACAAAATCATGCCTAATAATCAGGATTTTTATTATAACATGGGTGTAATTCAAGAAATACTTGGCAAAAATACCAAGGCGATTGAAATGCACAAAAAATCTATTGAAATTAAACCAAAATTTTCCTCGTATTACCATATGGGTATTATTTACGGTAAATTAAAACAACATCAAAAAGCACTTGATGCTTACCAGAAAGCTACCGATATCAACAATTTAATTGCTGAAATTTATTTTAGAATAGGGCGTACTTACGAAATCATGGCGCAACACCAAAAAGCTATTGACTCTTATCAAATAGCAGCAAGTCTTGATCAAAAAAATCCTATTAATTATGAAGAAATAGGATTTAACAACATGGCATTAGGTCAATACCAAGAAGCTATTGAAGCCTATCAAAAAGTTGTTAAAATCAAGCCTGATGATTACATGTCGTATTACAGTATCGCAAATTCTTACTATGAACTACACTACAATAAAGATAATGCTTATGGCACTAAAAGCTACAACAACCTATACGAGTCCATCAAGGCTTACAAACAAGCAATTAAGATTAAGCCTAGTTTTAAAATTGCTTACATTAATTTATTTGAACTGTCATTGGTTCAAAATCAAGCCTTTGAGCAAGATTTATTAGTTAAATTTCAACATAACTTTGCTAACAATCGACAAGCGATGATGGAATTCGACATGTTGAGCACACTCAAAAAAATTGACACAACAAAGCAATTGCTTAATGAAAAGCAGAAGCAGAACTTTAAGGATAAATACAAAGGCATACACTTTAACAATTGGTCGTGGCGTGAAATTGAGCAATGGATTAACACTAAAACTAGCAGTAAAACGACACTAGAATCTGCACTTACATTTTTCAAAACTTTTGATAAGCCTAACAATTAAACTCCATGAGAAAAATCCAAAGTTTTGTTAAACGCTCTGGCAGACTGACTGCTTCGCAAGAAAAAGGATTGACTGAGTTGTGGGATGATTATGCGATTGAACCACAAGGTGTATTGGACTTTGCTAATATTTTTGGCAATAATAATGATGTGGCATTAGAGATTGGTTTTGGCAATGGCGATACACTGGTGGCAATGGCACAGGAAAACCCAGAGTTGAATTATGTGGGCATTGAAGTTTATGAAGCGGGGATTGGGCGCTTGATTAATAGCGCGTATATCAAGCAGCTAAGTAATTTGAAAGTGATGAGGGGTGACGCAGTTGAGTTCTTAAATGATAATATTGCCGATAATTCTTTGACTAGATTTCAGTTATTTTTTCCCGACCCTTGGCACAAGAAAAAACACCATAAACGCCGAATTGTACAACAAGATTTTCTAAGTTTATTAACTAAAAAATTAAAAATTGGTAGTATTTGCCACATGGCAACGGATTGGCAAGATTATGCGCAGCAGATGATGGAAATGTTAGAGGCAAATAAAAACTTTAAAAACACTCAAAGCGCCCATACATACACCCCGAGACCTGAGTTTCGCCCTTTGAGCAAGTTTGAAAAACGCGGTAATAAATTAGGACACGGCGTTTGGGATTTAATTTTTACTAATAGGTAACTAATATGCTATTTCCAATTTTTGTTATTGCAACACTTATAGAATTATATGTACTGATGACAGTCGGTAGCTCGATTGGTGCAGGCAATACGGTTTTGCTGGTTATTATCACGGCATTTATCGGTTCTTACTTATTAAAACAACAAGGGCTTTCTACACTAAAAAAAGTACAAATAGCGGCTGCTCAGGGAAACAATCCATCCTTTGAAATGTTGGAGGGTGTGGTGATTATGGTATCAGGTATATTGCTTTTAACGCCTGGATTTATCACAGATACTATTGGTTTGTTGGGGCTGGCGCCTTGGAGTCGAGCATTTTTTCTGACGCATTTTTTAGAGAAAAATGCCAACCGAGTTTTTACCACAACGCAAACACAAAAGCCAAGAGAGAGGCAAAAGACAATGAAAAGCGATGACACCATTGAAGGTGAATTTTGGGAAGACTAGAAGACGCTCTTAAAACACTGGATGATTGGTTAAATTACCAAGAAAACTTGCATACAAAAGAAATTGATTTAGGACTGGAACGCATCCAAAAAATTTATCAAAAACTCTTCCCGCAAGGTGTGCTTTTTAAAGTCATCACAGTTGCAGGGACAAACGGCAAAGGTTCAACCATTGCTTTTATTGATAACATTTATCAACAAGCAAATATCAAAGTTGCTAAGTTTACCTCGCCACATATTCTTAAATACAATGAGCGCTTTGTAATTAATGGTGTGCAAATTAGCGATAAGGCAATATGCACAGCATTTGAGGCAATTGAACAAGCGAGGGGCAATACTTCTTTAACTTATTTTGAGTTTTCTACTTTGGCAGCACTCATTATTTTTACCAAGGAAAAAGTGGATATTGCCGTGTTAGAAATCGGACTAGGAGGGCGACTTGATTCTGTCAATGTGGTGGATAGCGATGTGGCTGTGATTACTAACATTGAGCTTGACCATATCGATTATTTGGGTGACACGCGTGAAAAAATCGGTTTGGAAAAATCTGGCATTATGCGTAAAAATATCCCATGCATCTGCGGTGATTTGAATCCACCAAGCACAATTACCCAATATGCCAAGCATTGTGGCGCATTGCTAAGCTTTGTTGATACGCCTTATCTTGGTAATATTGGCTTGTCGGGCGAGCATCAACAAACCAACGCTGCACTTGCTATTGAAGCGGTTAATAGATTACAACCTGTATTCTCTGTCAATCAAAATCAACGCGCTCAAGGCATTGAAAAAACCAAATTATCGGCTCGCCTCCAAGTCAAAACCATTAATGATAAAACTGTTGTATTGGATGTTGCACACAATGCAGCGGCAGTCCAAACCTTGGCTGATGAACTTAAGAAAAACAAACAGCCGACTATCGCTATTTTTTCTGCACTACAGGATAAAGACATCAAATCAATGATTGATATTATGACGCCACTTGTTGATAAATGGTTGTTACCTCCTTTGCAAGTTAGTCGAGCAATCGCTATGCAAGATTTAACAAAAAAATTTAGTTTATCAAGCAAAATCAAAGTTTGCGACGATATGCCATCGGCAATTCATCATGCGTTTAACACCAAACAAGTTGGGCGTATTGTTATCTTTGGCTCTTTTCACATTGTTGCCGATGCACTCAAAGTGCTTAGATAATGCATGATAAAATCTTGTAAAATCGCCCATAAACAACTACAAAAACAATAATGGAAGAAATTAGCGCAAATATTAACGAAACAATTGGATTGTTAGTTTGGTCCGATTGGCTAACAATGATAATTTTGCTTGTCTTTATTGGGCTTGGTATTAAGCGTGGATTGGTCGTAGAAGCAGTCAACTTATTATTTTTAATAGTTGCTGTCTTTGGTGCTTGGTTGTTCTATGAAAAACTCTCCCATCTGGCAATCATTAGATGGTCACTAGACTCTCACCAATCGCAACTTGCTGTTGCTTTTGGCATTATTTTTGTTGCTGTTTTAGCAATCAAAATAGGAATGTATAAGTTAATAGCCATTTCATCAGAGGGTAAAAGCCCTTGCACACTCAACAAACTTTTTGCTTTATCAGTGCTTCTCACACTCAACTTATTTGCCAGCTGGCATTGCACCAGCTCTTTTACTAATTCTGAGGTGATGGCATATTTTGTTAGTGATATTGCACTGCGAATTGAACTGTCATTTATTCTCATATTCACCGCTATTACTGGCACTGCTTTACTGCTAAAACATATATTTAATATTTCAATCAGTTCACATGAGCCTTGCTTTTTGGCGTCATTTTTTAGAATTATTTTAAATGGCTTACATAGCGTTGGCGTTACACTCAATGCGCGTGAGACTAGTACCCCGATGCGCAAAATATGGGGTGCTATTGTTGGATTGATCAAGGGCTTTGTGCTTATTGTTGCGCTCATCTTAATATTGCAAAATATTGACTTTATATCCAAACAAGTTTTTTGGATTGAGTCTCAAAGCCTGTTTAAAGCCTTTCAAAATATGGCTACAAGCATTAGACCTGAATTAGCAGACTATCTATTATTTATCAAAAAAAATTAGGAAATAACTTATGTGTGGCATTGTTGGAATTTTATCTACTACTAAAAAAGACACAGCAATTTATATTTATGATGCGCTAACCATTCTTCAACACCGTGGACAAGATGCTGCGGGTATTGTTACCTCTCACAAAGGTCGTTTTTATATGCGCAAATCAAATGGCTTGGTTAGAAACGCTTTTAGGTCTAAGCATATGGCTGGACTGTTGGGTGATATGGGTATTGGACATGTGCGTTACCCAACTGCAGGCAGTTCTTCTGGCGCAGAAGCACAACCTTTTTATGTAAATTCACCTTACGGCATTGCATTTGCACATAACGGCAATCTTACCAATACTAAAGAATTAGAACAAGAATTATTTGAACAAGACTTGCGCCATATCAACACCAATTCTGATTCTGAAATTCTACTAAATGTGTTTGCTAGCGAATTAGGAAAATTAGAAAAACAACGCATTAATGAAAAGGATATTTTTACCTCAATTACTCAAGTGCACAAACGGGTGCGTGGTGCTTATGTGGCAGTTGGTATGATTCCAGGTTATGGTATCTTTGGCTTTCGTGACCCAAATGGCATTCGCCCACTTATTTTAGGAAAACGCACCACGAATGGGGGTACTAAATATATGCTTGCTTCAGAAAGTGTCGCACTCACCGCATTAGGCTATAAAATTACTCGAGATATTGCACCTGGTGAAGCAATTGTTATTAATAGACAAGGCAATATTTTTACACAACAATGCTCAAGCGTAAGCAAATATTCACCGTGTATATTTGAGTTTGTGTACTTTGCTCGCCCAGATTCGGTGATTGACAATATTTCAGTCTATAAATCACGCCTTAGAATGGGTGAAAAATTAGCAGCAAAAATTCAACAAGATTGGTCTAGTGAAAAAATTGATGTGGTTATCCCAATTCCAGATACTTCGAGAGTATCAGCACTACAGCTAGCGCAAAAACTCAAGGTGAAATACTCCGAAGGCTTGATCAAAAATCGCTACATCACGCGCACTTTTATTATGCCTGGGCAAAAACAGAGAAAAAAATCTGTGCGCCAAAAACTCAGTGCTATTGAACTTGAATTTAAAGGTAAAAATGTTCTATTAGTTGATGACTCTATCGTGCGTGGCACTACCAGTAAGCAAATTGTGCAAATGGCGCGTGATGCTGGCGCTAAAAATGTATTTTTTGCCTCAGCATCTCCTGCAGTGCGTTATCCCAATGTTTACGGCATTGATATGGCAAGTAATAAAGAGTTTATTGCACACAATAAAAACACTGATGAAATTTGCAAAGCCATTGGTGCTGACAAACTTATTTATCAAAATTTAGACGACTTAATCTGGTGTGTTCAACAAGGTAATACAGACATCACAGAATTTGACTGTTCTTGCTTTAACGGCAAATATGTTACTGGCGATATTGATAAAAATTACTTACAAGGCATTGAAGATTTACGCTCTGATGATGCTAAGCAACAAAATGATACCAATGCAAGTTCAGAATTAATCTGTAATGATGTCGAATAAACGATATTCAGTAGGAAGTTTATTTGCAGGTGTAGGCGGGATATGTCATGCTTTTAAGGGGGTTTCCTGCAATGTATTGTGGGCAAATGAAATTGATGCAAATGCTTGCAAAACATACAAACTTAATAATAAAAATACTAATTTACTAGAGTACAATATTAAAGATCTGCACAATATAGATTTACAAGATATTGATATTTTAACTGCTGGATTTCCTTGCCAGCCATTTTCACAGGCTGGACATGGAAAAGGTTTTAAAGATGACAGAGGGGAGTTATTCTTTGAAGTACCAAGATTGTTAAAAAAATTAAAACCCAAAGCTTACCTTCTAGAAAATGTTCGCACCTTGTCCACACATAACAATGGCGAAAGTTTCAATATAGTTAAAAATGAAATGCTAAAGGCAGGCTATTCATTTATACCTTTTATTTTGAATGCTGCTAAATATACGGACATCCCACAAGGTAGAGAACGAATTTATATAGTTGGTTTTAGAGATGAAGCCAATTTTTTCTATGATAAACCAATTAAACTAAACAAAAAAAACTCTAATCATTGCCCGTTGTCAGAATCTTTTAACATTCCTGAAAGAAATAAAAAACCACCTAGAAAGATTAAGGATTTTTTAGAAGATGGTATTATTGATAGGAATTATTTTTATACTGATTCTAGTAACCACATACATCAAAAAATTCGAGAAGAAGTTCAGAGGAATGATACAGTTTATCAATATCGTCGTTACTATGTTCGAGAAAACAAATCTAATGTTTGCCCGACACTCACAGCAAATATGGGTGGCGGAGGACATAATATTCCCATCATCTTAGATGAAAAGATCCCGAGAAAGTTAACGCCAAAAGAATGTTTTAATTTACAAGGATTTCCAAAGAATTTTAAGTTGCCAGATATTAATAAAGGGCAATTGTACAAACAAGCTGGTAATTCTGTTGTAGTGCCTATGGTGCAAAAAATAGCAAAAGAAATGATTAGAGTTTTAAATGAAAACACAAAATACACCGCCTAATGTAGGTAATTTTGTTAAATCTTTAAGGGATATTGGTTACACCCTTGAGGTGGCAGTTGCCGACATTCTTGACAATAGCATCTCTGCTAACGCCAGCCATATACAAATTCATGTCGTGCATAGCCCCGAAATGAGTTTTTCTATTTTAGATGATGGCAATGGGATGACAGGATATGAATTAGTGGAAGCAATGCGCCTTTCAAGTAAAAGTTCCGACGATATAAGAGATGAAAGAGATTTAGGTAAATTTGGTCTTGGTTTAAAAACTGCCTCCTTTTCTCAATGTAAAAAATTAACTGTTTTATCTAAACAGAATGACATTATTTCAATCAAACAATGGGATTTAGATTATATTGCTGATAAAAATGAGTGGTTATTAATCACACCAAACTTAAGTGATTTTGAAAGTACACCGTTGTTTGATGAATTTAACAATGTAGAGTTTGGAACATTGGTCGTTTGGCAAAATATTGATAATCACGAAGGAGATTTTTCTGAGAGTATCAACAAGGTAATGTCACATTTATCGTTAGTTTTTCATCGTTTCTTAGAAGATAATTTTAATCGTTTAAAAATATCCTTTAATAGGAATGATTTAACACCCTTTAATCCTTTTAATATTACACACAATGCTACACAAGAAAAACCATCAGAAATAATAAGAATATGTAATTCAGAAATAGAAATCTCTCCTTATGTCTTACCCCATCATTCCAAAGTTTCTCAACAAGAATGGGAAAAATATGCAACCGAAGATGGTTATATAAAATCACAGGGTTTTTATTTGTATCGTGCCAAGAGATTGTTAATTTATGGCACATGGTGGGGAATGCATAAGGCAACAGATGCTCATAAATTGGTAAGGATAAAAATTGATATTCCTAATAACCAAGATAAATATTGGGGTATAGATATCAAAAAATCACATGCAAAGCCAAGGGCAGATATAAAAGAAAGGCTAAAGGTTATTATTAATAAAGCTACAGAGCTTGGGTCGCGTCCTTATACTGGCAGAGGCAAGGTAATAAAAGATAAAACAATCACTAAATTTTGGCAAACAATTCCTGTAGATAATGGTTTTCGTTTTGGACTTAATAAGGAGCATCCTTTATATCAAAAAATCAAAATCTCACTAGGTGAAAATTTTGAATTATTAGATATTTATTTAAAGGGATTAGAGGCGTATTTGCCTTTGGAGGCAATACAGGCTCATTTACAGCAAAATCCTCACGAAATCAAGCAAGAAACTGCATTATCTGAGGATGATATTAAGTCTTTGGTAGCGCAACTTAAGTCACAAGGCTTGGATGATGAATATATTGAAAGCTTATTAAAAACTGAGATATTTAAGAATAATAAGGAGCTATTGAAATGAGTGGCTATCAAGCAGTTAAAGATTTTATTATTACAAAATTATTAAAGTGTGCAAATGATATTAATATTCAAGCAGAAATTAGGAATGCTAAGGGTGTGTTAAATGTTCCAGAAATGCATGTTAATGTATTTGGCAGTCAAAATATTAAGTTATCCGAGAATGACTGGCAAAGAATGCAATCTGAACTAGAAACTTCGTTCAATGTAAAAATGGAACAAGGCATTTTAATAAAAGGCACAGAGCAGAAAAATAGAGATACCACTTGGTGGACAGGCAAAGTCAAAAAAGAAAGTGATAGTTATTATTGGAATAGATATAAAGGCCATTTAAATAATTCCTTACCTCCAGAGGTGGTTAAAACAATTGATACCGATACTGACATTGCGATGAATAATATTGAAAATCCTAATGTAGAACAATTTGATAGGCGAGGCATGGTAGTTGGACATGTTCAGTCGGGAAAAACAGGGAATTACACAGGTTTAATTTGTAAAGCCGCTGATGCAGGTTATAAATTTATTGTTGTCATTGCAGGAGGTATTAATAACTTAAGAAATCAAACGCAAGAACGATTAAATGAAGGATTTGTTGGCAAAGATGGCGGGGAGCAAGTTGGTGTTGGTAAAGGCAATGCAGAAAATAATAGGCTACCAAAAAGTTTAACTACAAAGGAAAAAGATTTTAACAAGCAAGATGCTGATATAAATGCCCAAGGGTTAAACTTTGAAATGATTAGAACGCCAGTCATACTTGTGATTAAAAAAAATGTACACTCATTGGAAAATGTTATTAGTTGGTTAAATAAAACCTACCCTAATAGAAATGTAAATCATGCAATGCTTATGATTGATGATGAATCTGATTATGCTTCCATTAATACCAAAGATGTAGAAGACCCAACAACAATTAATAGAAATATAAGAGAATTGTTGGCTATTTTTGAAAAGAGTATTTATATTGCCTACACCGCAACGCCTTATGCTAATATCTTCATTGACCATAAAGCAGAACACCAGCAATATGAAGAAGATTTATTTCCAAGGGATTTTATTTACGCGCTAAATGCACCTAATAATTATTTTGGTGCTAGAAAAATATTTTTAGATTCTAATAGAGAATATTTGGTGTCAGTAGATGATTATCAAGATGTTATACCTGTAAATCATAAAAAAGATTTTGAGTTGCTATCTATTCCAGATAGTCTTTATGAGGCAATGCGTGTATTCGTTCTAAATATTGCTACTAGACATTTACGAGGGCAACAAGGCAAGCACAACAGTATGTTAATTCATGCAACAAGGTTTACTGCAATACATCAAAAATTAGCACTTCATGTGAGTCAGTATATTGAAAAAATAAAAATAGAAGTCAAAAATTATGGCAGACTTTCAGATGCCAATAAACAAAGTAACTTAATTCAAGATCTTGAATACACTTTAAATAATACTTATAAAAATTTAGATTTTTTATGGAAAGATGTATTAGAAAGCGTATGCGATGTTGTGGATACAATTGATTATCGAGAAGTGCACCAGCAAAGTAGTGTGCCGTTAGAATATCGTGATGATGTTGCTACTAATGCAATTGTTATTGGTGGCACTAGTCTTTCACGAGGTTATACTTTGGAAGGATTGAGTGTCAGCTATTTTCTACGCAATACCGTTTTTTATGATACTTTGATGCAAATGGGTCGGTGGTTTGGTTATCGTGAAGACTATCAAGATTTATGCAGAATCTATATGCCAAAAACAATGATTGACAACTTTGGGCATATTATTGAGGCTACCGAAGATTTGATTGATGATTTTAAAAAGATGCAAGACGAAAAGATGACACCCAAAGATTTTGGATTAGCAGTTAGGCAACACCCAGATAGCGCTCTACAAGTTACTGCAAAAAATAAACAAAGAAATGCTCAAGATGTGTATTTTGATATGAAACTTGATGGGCATTCTAAAGAAACCAGTTACTTATATTCTGACTTAGATAAAAGAAATAAAAGTATTAATGCAATTAAAAGTATTATTATCGAAATATCTAAAACATCGAATTTTGAGAAAAAAGGAAAGAACTATTTATGGTGCGATATTAACAAAGAACAGATTATTAATTTTTTGCATGAATTTGAAATTATCTCATTAGATCCAGGTCCTTTCGGTCTAAAAACAAGAATGCCGATAGAGTTTATTAAAAAATATGTTGATGAGCAAGATATTAATTGGGATGTTGCACTTTATTCTGGATTTGGTGGTGAATATAAGTTTTTAAAGAGTATTTCAATTAACAAGGAGAAAAGAAAAGTTGATGACAAAGGGCATTATGAATTGCAAAATAGGCAAGTATCTTCAGAAGGTGCAGAGTTAATTGTTCTTTCAGACGAACAAAAGAAAAGTTTAAAAAGTAAAAGAAAAGATGCTAGGGCTATCATGAGAAAACCCTTGTTAATGTTGCATATTTTAGAGCCAGAAAGTATTGACAATGTTACAGAACTAGCTGCTTTTGGTATAAGCTTTCCTGGTGGAATAAAAAGTAGCGGGAAAACTGTTAAATTAAAAATAAACTCTGTCTATATGCAAAAAATATTACAAGAGGAGCAAGCCGATGACTAACAAGCCTAATCCATGGAAAGATATGCCAGAGTCAACACAGCGGAGAATTAAATCTGATACATTGCATAATTTGTTTTGGATAACAGACCTAGAGGGGAAATATGGTTTTTTACTAGAGTCAAAAGATTTATTTGATGACATTAAACTGCCAGCAAACTTAAAAGGTATAGATCTATTAAAGCGTAATTCCACTTATGGATATGGGGAATTATTCTTGGTACTGAATGACAAAGAAGATTGGCAAATTTTTTATACATTATGTAATGACTTGGTTTCAATTACAGATGAATACGATAAAGACAAAGCCATGATTGGTGCAGTTGAAGTGCGACTTAAAAGATGGCGACAATTATTAAAGCAAGATAGAAGTAATTCTATGGATCTGCATAAGCAAATGGGGTTATTTAGCGAATTGTTATGCTTAAGGGATATCGTATTACCAAAGCATGGAGTTGAGCAAGCAATTATTTCATGGGTGGGTCCAGATCTTGATAAGCAAGATTTTTTATTGGATGATGCCATTATTGAAGTTAAATCTTATAAGACATCAAAGGGTCAAATCGCTCATATTTCATCCATCAAACAATTATTTAGCGATAAAGTGCCGTTATTTTTACTTACTTATGGATTAACACAGACAGAGAATGGGCAGTCAATTTCAGATATTGTGGAAAATATAAATAGTCATCTAAAAACAAAATCTAATGAAATTAAAAATAATTTTGAAGGTAAGCTTTTAGAATATGGCTACATGCCAGATATTATTAAAAACCCATTTTATAAATTTATAGTTGATAAAAATAGAGTCTTTTTAGCCTCTGGGGATTTTCCAAAAATACAACCCAAATTCATCAGTCACGGTATTACGGATGTTAAATACTCTATTGATTTATTAGAGTGCGGCGACTATGAACAAGATATAGTTAACTTTTTGGAGTGAGAAAATGGTTAGTTTAGAAGAGTTTCATCAAGATTTTTTACAATCAATATTATCAGATGCTGATAGTAGGGGCTTAATGAAGCCACAAGCATTTTTTGAAAATGTTTGTGAAGAGTTAATATCAACTGGCGATTTAACCCACAACTACACAAACGCTGACTATCTTAAAAAAGGCATGGAAGTGCATGGCTTTGATTATGATGAAGAGCGAAAAATATTGTCTTTATTGGTACATCAATTTTTTCAGACTGATGAGATTGAAACACTAACCAAACAACATATCGATACGAAGTTTAAACGCCTTGAATCCTTTTATACAAAAAGTATTAACGGACTTTACATAGAAATGGAAGAAACTTCAGAAGCGTATGATATGGCCTACCAAATTTATCAATGGCATGAAGATCAAAAAATAGAAAAGGTTAGATTAATTGTATTTACCGATGGAAGAGCCACAAGAACCTTACTTGACTTACCAAGTAAAAACTTAGATGACATAGAGATTGAGTTTAGGGTAATCGATATAAATTACTTGCATAAGATTTATCTGTCGGAAAATACAAGTGGTGTTTTTGAGGTGGAAACAGATTTGCCTTATTTGCTTGTCAATAGCGATTCTGATGAATATAAATCTTATTTATCTTGCATTTCTGGCAATGAATTAGCAAAAATATATGATGACTTTGGGCAAAAATTATTTGAACAAAATGTGCGAACATTTCTACAATTTAGAGGAAATGTTAATAAAGGTTTACGCAACACTATTGAAGGTGCACCAACAATGTTCTTTGCGTACAATAATGGTATTACTGCTACCGCAACAAATGTTGAGACAGAAGATAATAAAATTAAAAAAATTCATAACTTGCAGATCGTGAATGGAGGGCAGACCACTTCTGCTATTTACGCAGCAATGAAAAATCTTAATCAAGATGTTTCTCAGATATCGGTGCAAATGAAGCTGTCAGTAGTTAAAGATGTTGAGAAACAAAGCGATTTTGTTTCCAAAGTATCTGAATATGCAAATACACAAAATAAAATTAATAAATCAGATTTCTTTTCAAATAGCCCATTTCATAAAGACTTTAAAAGACATTCGCAAAGAATTCTTGCTCCAGCATCAGATGGGTCACAACTTAGAACACATTGGTTTTATGAGAGGGTTAGGGGTGAGTATTTAAACGAACAGGCTTATTTGACGTCAGCTAAGAAAAGACAATTTCAATTAGAAAATCCCAAGATTCAAGTCTTAGATAAAACTTTTTTATCTAAGAGTGAAAATACTTGGCTACAAAAGCCAAATATTGTTTCTAGAGGTGCGCAATATAGTTTTAAAGAATTTGCAGATAAGGTTACAGACGATCTAGAAAAAGATAATCTTGCTATTACAGAAAAATATTTTAAAGACACAATTTGTCGAGCTATTTTATTTAGAAATGTAGAGAAAATGGTATCAAAATCTATTTGGTATGATGGTGGTTTTAGAGCTCAAACTGTAACATACAGTATTGCTTATTTATCATACTATATCAGCAAGCAAAAGAAGTTTTTAGATTTTAGTAAAATCTGGGAGAAACAAAGGCTCCCTCAAATATTAGTACCAGCATTAGAGGTTATTACTAAAGAAATTTATCAAGCTATAACAAATCCTCCAGAAGGGCACGCTAATATTTCACAATATTGTAAGAAAGATTTTTGTTGGGATGTTTTTATTAAAAAAATGGATATAGATTTTTCTTTAGAGGGCTTGTTGGTTGATAAAGAGGACGAACAATATAGCGAAAAATCAGCCAAACAAGAAAAAAAATTAGACACAGGTATAGAAATACAAGCATTTGTTATCAAGTTAGACCGTAGAAAATGGTTAAAATTACTTGAGTATTATAAAAAAGATACTGATATCTCTCCTATGCGACTTGATATTTTGAATAAATATTGTTCTGGTATGTTGTTATTGCCATCAGAAAAACAATCAAAAATACTATATGAATTGTATAATCAGGCATTAAGGGAGGGGGCAATACTATGATCACAAAATTCAACACCAAAGCCATCCGTGAAGGCTATCAAACCACTAACGAACAAGAGCATTCTGAGGCTATTTTTCTAACTTCCAGTTTTAAGTTTGACTCCGCAGAACAAGCGGCGGCTCGCTTTGCCAAAAAAGAGCTTGGTAACATCTATGCGCGTTTTACCAATCCTACAGTTGATGCTTTTGAGAGAAAATTAGCCGCACTTGAGGGTGCACAAGCCTGCGTAGCAACTGCATCTGGTATGGCGGCGATTTTTGCCACTATTATGGCATTGGTTAAATCGGGTGAACATATTGTGGCTTCGCGTAATATGTTTGGCACCTCAATCGTGTTACTCAATACCATTGTTAGCAAGTTTGATATTGCCATTAGTTATGTTGATTTAAGTGATGTATCGCAGTGGGAAAACGCTGTTCAGGATAATACAAAATTATTTTTATTGGAAACACCTTCTAATCCATTAGGTCAAGTGGTAGATATTACTGCGTTGAGTAAAATTAGCCGAGTCACAGATATTTTATTGGCGGTGGATAATGCACTTTTATCACCAGCGCTACAAACACCCATCAAATTAGGGGTAGATATCGTTATCCACTCAGCCACTAAATATATTGATGGGCAGGGGCGCTGTCTAGCAGGTGCGGTATTAGGCAGTGAAGAAATTATTGAAAAAGTAGCTGGTTTTACTCGTGCAACAGGTCCTAGTCTAAGTGCCTTCAATGCATGGATTGTGTTAAAAGGTTTAGACACGCTTAGCCTTAGAATGAAAGCACATTGTGAAAATGCACTTAAAGTTGCAACTTGGCTAGAAAACCAACCACAAGTAACAAAAGTGCACTATTTAGGTTTGGACTCTCATCCACATCACCAGCTTGCAAAAACACAACAATCAGGGTTTGGTGGTATTGTATCATTTGAGGTTAAGGGCGGGAAGGTGGCGGCGTTTAAACTAATTAACGCCACTAAAATATTCTCTATTACTGCTAATTTAGGTGATACAAAATCTACCATTACCCACCCAGCAACCACCACACACGGTCGTCTAAGCGATGAAGAAAAAACCAATGCCAATATTACTGATGGACTCATCCGCCTTTCAATAGGACTAGAAGACACCGATGATTTAACAGCAGATATAAAAATCTAGTCTAAATCGGGTATAATTCTCAAAAAATATTTAACAAACAAAAACTATGCAAAACTCTTTTTCTTACGAAGAACTCATGAAATGTGGCAACGGTGAATTATTCGGCCTCGGCAATGCACAATTACCTCAGCCACCAATGCTGATGTTTGACCGCATCACTCATATCTCAAGCGAAGGTGGTGAATACGGCAAAGGTGAAATTATTGCAGAATTAGACATTCATCCTGATTTATGGTTTTTTCAGTGTCATTTTAATGACGACCCTGTGATGCCAGGTTGTTTAGGCGTTGATGCTATGTGGCAACTGGTCGGTTTTTATTTAGGCTGGCTAGGTGGCCCTGGTCGTGGTCGTGCACTAGGATCAGGTAATATTAAATTTACAGGTCAAGTACTGCCAAGTGCTAAAAAAATAACTTACAGAATTAACTTATCTCGCGTGATTGCGCGAAAATTGTATATGGGCGTTGCTGATGCAACGATGGAAGTTGATGGTGAGGTTATCTACGAAGCCACCAATTTAAAAGTGGGTTTATTCACTGATACTAGTAAAATGTAATGAACAGAGTTGTTGTCACAGGAATGGGGATTGTTTCTAGTTTAGGCGCAAACTGTGCAGAAGTTTTAACTTCCTTAAAAACTGCTAAATCAGGCATTAAATTTGATGAAACTCAGGCAGATATGGGGCTTCGTTCACATGTATCTGGCACTATCGCTGAAATAGATTCTGACGAAATTATTGATAGAAAAATGAAACGCTTCATGGCAGATGCTGCTATCTACAATGCTGTTGCATTAGATGAGGCTATTAAGCAATCTGGGCTAACTGAAGCACAAGTCTCTAACCCACGCACAGGACTGATTATGGGTTCTGGTGGCGCCAGTAATCAAAATGTAGTGGAAGCTGCAGACATTTTAAGAGAGAAAGGCATTAAGCGTGTTGGCCCTTATCGTGTGCCGCGTACCATGGGTTCAACGACTTCTGCTTGCCTCTCTACCCTATTCAAAATCAAGGGTATTAATTACTCAATCAGTTCTGCCTGCTCAACCAGTGCACATTGCATTGGCAATGCTATGGAACAAATTCAGCTGGGTAAGCAAGATGTGGTGTTTGCTGGTGGTGGTGAAGAGCTAGATTGGTCACTGACCATGCTATTTGATGCCATGGGTGCACTATCTTCCAAATACAACGAAAACCCAAAGCAAGCCTCTCGTGCCTTTGATGCAGACCGTGATGGTTTTGTAATTTCTGGTGGTGGCGGTGCATTGGTTTTGGAATCTTTAGAACATGCTCAGAATCGTGGGGCAACGATTCTTGCCGAATTAACAGGTTATGGTGCAACTTCAGATGGTCATGACATGGTTGCACCATCGGGCGAAGGCGCTAAACGCTGTATGGAGCTCGCTATTTCAACCGTTGATGGTCCAATTGACTATATCAATGCACATGGTACTTCAACGCCTGTAGGCGACGCCAAAGAGCTTAGTGCTATTAAAGAAGTGTTTGGTGATAATATTCCAAATATTGGTTCAACTAAGTCACTTTCAGGTCATGCATTAGGCGCTGCTGGTGTTAACGAATCAATCTATTCACTACTTATGCTACAAAATGATTTTATGGCAGAATCTGTCAATATCAATACTTTGGATGAAGCAGCAGAAGGCATGCCAATTGTTCAAACAACTACCAAACAATCACTCAATCGAGTGATGTCAAACAGTTTTGGCTTTGGTGGCACAAATGCTTGTCTGGTGTTTGAAAAGTTCAAGAAATAAAGCGTTATTCTTTCCAACTGAATGATGGGTATTTGTCGGTAATCAATAATACCGAATAGGCACTTATTCTTAAGCTATATCGCATCAACCCAACCAAAAAATTAAATAGTTTTTTTGGCATTCTTCCTATCATCAAAATAATTAGCCAAACTATAGGCGATAACAAGAGTACCACCACCCCAAGAACCGACAGTATTAAAAAATGTGGTATTGCCAACAACCATTTGATTAATGGCAAATAACGATTTAAATCTTCTTTAACATTGGGGTATTTAAGACTTATTTTAACATCTTGCTCTTTGTCAGTTGATGGATACTTGTCTGTTAACATCATCATGTACGCTGCAATCCTACAGGAAAATTTAACCAATTCATAAATCCAATCAAACCACCACTTTGGGTATTTTTGCCTGAAAACAATCATTAACATTATTGGAAAAAATAGAAAACCGCCACCTATCTGCATAACATTAGTATTAGCATTATTACTCTGAGCTAAATGCGCTTCTAAAAGTAAAATAAGGATTGTTAAAATTGGTAGCGCTAAGAGCAAACGGAGAAATACGGTTGCTCGATTGGATTTATTATTGTATTTAATGCTTAATTGTGCTGGACAGCCTTTATCTTCTAACATTTATTCATACTCCTTAATAATGACTTAGAAGGATTATAATTCTTCTAAGGTCTAGCGTCAATTTCTTTACTTTCCTTCTCTGAAGGCAACAAATCTTGCTTGCTAATACCAAGCGCTAAAATCATAGAACTTGCCACATAAATTGATGAGTAAGTGCCAATCACCACACCGATTAACAATGCTAGAGCAAAATTGTGAATAATCTCACCACCTAAGAAGAACAATGCTAACAATACCAATAGCGTTGTCACTGAAGTCATCAGTGTTCTAGAAAGTGTTTGATTAAGTGCAGCATTGATAATTTTTATAGGATCTGTATGTCGAGTTGATAAAAAGTTCTCACGAATACGGTCAAACACGACAATGGTATCATTCAACGAATAGCCGATCACCGCCAAAATCGCAGCCAACACTGTTAAATTAAATTCTATTTGCAAAAATGAGAAAATACCCAAGGTAATAATGACATCGTGAATAAGCGCTGAAATTGAGCCCAGAGCAAAACGATATTCAAAACGAAACGCAACATAAATCAGAATACCGATAAGCGCATACAACATTGCCAAACCTCCATCATTGGTTAACTCTTCACCAACTTTAGGTCCAACAAATTCCACACGACGGATATCTACATCATTGCCTAACAAATGAATAATCTTAGAGCTTAGCTTTGCACTGGAAATAGCTTGTGGCTCAAGACGAATTAGAATTTCTTTGGTTGAACCAAAATATTGTACACTAGCACCTTTAAACTTGGCTTCGCTAAGTGTGGTCCTCACATCAGCCAAATCAATATCTTGCTGGTAACCTACTTCAAGCAAAGTGCCGCCAGTAAAATCAATGCCAAGCTTTAAACCATTGATTGACAGTGAAAATATTGAAACAAAAACCAATAATAACGAAAAAATAATCGCATAAGTTTGCTTGCCAATAAAGTCTATTTTAGGAATATTTAAGGCTTTCATATTGACAACTCCTGGTGTTTTTTACCACCGTAAATTTTATTAATAATGGCTCTAGAAACAATAATCGCTGTGAACATAGAAGTAATGATGCCAATTGATAAAGTAATGGCAAAACCCTTGATTGGACCAGTGCCGAAACTGAACAATACTAACGCTGCAATCAGCGTGGTAATATTTGCATCTGCAATTGTTAAGAGAGCTTTATCGTAACCACTTGAAATGGCTTTTTGAATATCGCTATTTGAGCCTAATTCCTCCTTGATACGCTCAAAAATGAGTACATTAGCATCCACTGCCATACCCACAGTAAGCACGATGCCCGCAATACCCGGCAAAGTCAATGTGGCCTGCAATAAAGAAAGCACTGCAACAATCATCGCCAAATTAAGCGTCAAGGCAATATTTGCCACCAATCCAAATACACGATAACGCATAGCCATAAATATTAGCACCAACATAAACCCAATAATAACACTCAATACGCCTTTTTCAATATTGTCTGCGCCCAAACTTGGACCAATTGTGCGTTCTTCAATAATCTCAATGGGTGTTGAAAGCGAACCTGCTCTGAGCAATAGTGCCAAATTACGCGCCTCTCTACCGCTGTCAATACCCGTAATTTGGAAGCGTGATGAGAATACACCCTCAATAGTGGCAGCGTTAATAATATCTTTGGTAGTCGTGCGTTTTTTAGTGGTCTTGCCATTTTTAATGATAGTTTCTACCTTGTTCTCAATAAACACCACCGCCATACGATGTTTTAAATATTTTTTAGTGGTATCTAGCATTGCACGACCACCAATACTATCCAAAGTAATATTCACCATTGGTGCACTACGATCGTCAACACCTGAAGCTGCACCCGTAATATTTTCACCTGTGGCAATCACTCTGTTTTTTAACAATAAAGGCCTACCATCTTTAAAATAATAAAGTTTTGAACCAATGGGCATTCTGCCAGATTGAATGGCTGTTTGTGGGTCGTTCCTCTCATCCACTAATCTAAATTCTAAAGTTGCCACTGCGCCCAAAATCTCTTTGGCTCTTGCTGTATCTTGTACGCCTGGCAACTGCACCACAATACGCTCTAAACCCTGTTGTTGAATAATAGGCTCTGCCACACCTAACTCATCAACACGATTTCTCAGCGTCGTAATATTTTGCTTTAGCGCATTTTTTTTGGCGTTTTTTTGTGCATTATTGCTAATAGCAAGATGAATCATCAACTTATCTTGATTGTTGGTTTCTAAAACAACTAAATCGCTCAATTCTGACTTAATAATCTTTAATGCCTTCGCTCTTGCATCAACAGTTTTAAGGCGAATAACGATACGCTCGCCTTCTTTTTTAATACTCTTATATAGACGCTCAGCACGCAAGAGTGTACGCAACTCGTTATAGTGCTTATCAATCGACACCGCCATTACCGCATACATATCGACTTCCAATAGAAAATGCACACCACCGCGTAAATCCAAACCAAGCGACATGGCCTTACCGCCTAAATTAGACAACCATAATGGTACTGAAGGCGCAAGATTAAGTGCCACTACATAGTTACGGCCTAACGATGTTTTTAAAATGTCTTTGGCAGACAACTGACTGGCATTGTTGTCAAAACGCACCAAGATATGACGGTTTGATAAAGCGACTGATTTATAATTAACATCTTTACTTTTTAGCGTGTCGGTGATTTTATCTAAATCAGATTCAGTAACAAGCTTACCGCCAGCACTTGACACTTGCACTGCCAAATCTGAGCCAAAAATATTTGGCAAGGCGTATAAAATAGAAAGTAGTAAGCAAAAGGCAATTAATGCATTCTTCAAGCCAGAGTATTGATTCATGTTAGAAAGTACCTTTAAGCTTTAGTGCTGCCTTTAGGCATTTTTTGATTAATGCCTTGTTTTTGCACCTTAACCACCACACCACTAGCAATTTCAACCGTAGCAAAAGATTCATCAACCGACTTCACTGTGCCAACTATACCGCCATTAGTTACAATTTCGTCACCAGCCTTTAATGCACCTAATAATGCCTTATGGGCTTTTGCGCGTTTTTGTTGTGGTCTAATAAGTAAAAAATACATAACTACAAACAAAAGCACTAGTGGTATTAATTGGTTCAAAGCAGATGGGTCTGAATTAGTGCTGTTACTAAAACCGAAGTCTTTAACAGTTAAGTTTTCACCATTATCTAAAAGTTTTAATTCGCTAAAACTCATTTCTTCAATCTTCTTTTCATCTGACCTCTTGGTTTAATTTTAATATCAGGAGTATCTAAAGAATCAAAAGGTATTTCCAATGTGTAACCAATACCTTCGGCAGCATGTGCGGGTGATATGATTAAATCTAATAAGTTCATTTTTCTCCTAAAGTAAGTTATTTAATAATGGTGATGCCACCCATATATTTGTGCAGCACACCGGGTATTTTAATACTTTTATCAGCCTGTTGGTGATTTTCTAACACTGCAACCAAAGTTCTACCTACTGCCAAACCTGAACCATTCAAAGTATGTAGTAGTTCCGGCTTATTAGTTTCTGGATTTTTCCATCTTAGCTGTAAACGACGCGCCTGAAAAGCTTCAAAACAAGAACATGAAGAAATCTCTCTATAAGCGTTTTGCCCCGGCAACCATACTTCTAAATCATAAGTTTTAGTAGCTGAAAAACCTAAGTCACCTGCACACAAATTAACCTTACGATAGGGTAGTTCTAATACCTGTAAAATACCTTCAGCATGACCGGTAAGCTCTTCTAATACCTGATAAGAATCCTGTGCTTTAACAACTTGCACCATTTCTACTTTTTCAAACTGATGCTGACGAATCAAACCACGCGTATCACGACCATAGGCGCCTGCTTCAGAGCGGAAACTTGGTGTGTGGCCGACAAATTTAATTGGCAAATCACTCTCTTTCACTATTTTGCCACGCATTATGTTGGTGATTGGCACCTCACCTGTTGGTATCAAATACAAAGATTTTGCCTCTCCTTCTTCGCCATGCAAACTGGTTTTAAACAAATCTGCTTCAAACTTAGGCAACTGCCCTGTGCCAGTTAATGACTGCGCATTGACTAAATAAGGCACATAAGCCTCAGTATAGCCATTGTTCTCAGTATGGTGGTCCAACATAAACTGGGTTAAAGCCCTGTGCAATCTTGCAATTTTTCCCGTCATTACGCAAAATCTACTGCCAGCAATCTTAGCAGCCGTTTCAAAATCTAAGCCGTACAATCCACCCAAATCAACATGGTCTTTTACTTCGAAATTATACTGACCTGGCTCACCCCATTTTGACACTTCAATATTATCATCTTCAGAGTTGCCTTCTGGCACCGATTCATGTGGAATATTCGGCAACCCCATAACAATCGTGTCAATCTCTGCTTGAATGCTTTGTAATTCGGTTTTTGCTGCATCAAGCTTATCACCCAAGCCAGTAGCTGCCTTTAATAATGGATTGATATCTTCACCCGCCGCTTTCGCTTTACCAATCGATTTTGATTGTGTGTTGCGACAATTTTGTATTTCTTGTGTCTCAATCTGATTCTTTTTACGCCTATCTTCTAAATCAGACAATGCGCTAGCATCAAAAGAGAAATTGCGCTTCTTCAGCGCTACTTCAATTGCTTTAATATCGTTTCTTAATTGCTTTTTACTTAACATTAGTATATAATGGTTCTCTTATATAGATTGAATACTCTGCGTAAGGCGTGTTCACTTACAAATATTTAAGGAATTATACTATGTTCAACTCATTTTCAGGCAAAGATGCTTGTAAACTCTTGGCTGATGGCGCTCAATTAGTTGATGTGCGTTCAAGCACTGAATTTTCTCAAGGCGCGCTACCAAACGCAATCAATTTGCCTTTACAATCTATCATGAATGCAAAGAACATTCTTAATCAAGACAAGGCTATTGTTTTGTATTGTGTGTCAGGCGCTCGCTCATCAACTGCTAAAAATTATCTAGTGCAAATGGGCTTTGACAATGTCAACGACCTAGGCTCTTTCCGCAATTACAACTGCGAATAAATCACTAAACTCTATTGTTCATCTAAAGCCATAAACCTTATACTGTAAACTATTTATATGCGTGTAAAAAGTAAATGGCACAAAACCCAAGTCAAAACCATTGAAGATATCGGTGGCGCAATGGCATTTATTTGTTGGCGTATTACCAAAAACCATCTTGAGGATTTAATCAACGAAGGTTTTGTCATTGAAAAAGAACAAGTCTTTGATGTTATTGCTGAATATTTATGCTTTCTTATTCAATCCATTGACCGCCTTGTATTTAATACACTCAGCAACGAGCAACGACAAGAACTCATCCACAAATTGGCTAAGCAATCCGCCTTTTATTATCAAGAAAACAAAACCGAGCGCATCGGTGAAGGTAACCATTGGAAAATATTTATCAATACTTACAATCAGCGCTCGCAAGATTATTCAAACTACGACTTTATCGGCAATGAACCCGATTACCGCTTTTTAAGATACTTCGGTGAAAAAATCAAACTAGCCATGACCGATGTTGATGAAAAATGGATTGTGCAACAAATGGTTGAAATCCAAGCACCAAAAGCCTTTAAAAAAATTGCTCAAAGTGTTGATGACTTAGTGTCAGTTGATAAAATCATCTCTAAAGAAGAAAAAACCAAGCAAAAAAAAGAAAAAATCCCTCGCTCTAAACGCGAATCAACACGCAAAGATTTGCAATACAAGAATAAATCCTCAAGCAATCATATTGTTTAAAAACAATAAATAGAGGCTCTTGTTAAAAACAAGTGGGTAAAAACCCATTAATTCGATGTAAATCCAACTTCCCACTAAGCAAATAAGCCATTGTTTTAAAATGCTTCTTTCCATACCCTCTTGCCTTTCTCTTTGCCGCTTGAATCACTGAATTTAAACCTTCTAAAATACCGTTATTAATACTGCTTAATTTCCACTCTAAAATACCTTGCCAATGGCGTTTAACCATGTTTGCTGTTTTAACCATTGGCAACAAACTACACTGACTAACCCAGTGATACCATTTTTGTAGCAGGTGCCTAAAGGTTTGCATATCAGGGGCTTGATAAATTTGCTGGAAGGTCTCACGCATACGCATCGCCTCAAACGATTTAAGGTTGTAGTTTTCTAACACCAATTCAGCTTTTTTATCTTGTTGTTTTTTAGTGAGGTTTTGTGCGTTTTTTAAAAACAAATACCGCGTGCCCTTAAGGATTGGATTGTCTTTTACTTCAGCCTTTCTGACTTTGTCCACTCCAGCGTTGATAATCTTTAAAACATGGAATTTGTCAAAGGTAATTCTGGCATTAGGCAGCGCTTTACATACGCCCTTAATAAAAGCAGGGGACATATCGCAACTAATAGCTTTAACTTGCTCTTTGTTGCCATTTTGTTGTTCTAATGTTGCCACAAAATCA